>Ga0164313_10003152_pt1 | contig 14727 bp, 8 predicted proteins | sample GuaBasSedimGuay4_FD_113735 | JGI IMG/M metagenome (GOLD analysis project Ga0164313, IMG submission 113735) | Subseafloor sediment microbial communities from Guaymas Basin, Gulf of California, Mexico - Guay4, Core 4569-4, 0-3 cm | ecosystem: Environmental > Aquatic > Marine > Hydrothermal vents >... | reverse complement strand
GAATTGATAAAAAAGGCTGTAGATATTTCTATAAACTTGTTAGAATATGGATGGGATAAGAAATACGGAGGTATTTTCTATATGATGGATATTAAAGGTTATCCTCCCGAGAAATTGGAATGGGATCAAAAACTTTGGTGGGTACATCAGGAAGCAATATTGGCAGTTCTAAAAGGATATGAACTTACGGAGGATAAAAGATGTTGGGAATGGTTTGAAAAACTTCATGACTATACATGGAATCGTTTTCCTGATAAAGAATATGGAGAATGGTTTGGCTATTTGAATCGTCAGGGAGAAGTATTACTGCCACTAAAAGGCGGTAAATGGAAAGGTTGTTTTCATGTTCCGCGCTTTCTCTATCAAGGCTGGCAAACGCTTGATTTAATTAGCTCTTAACAAGCCAACTAAAGAAAATTAATCTACAATAGATGAATCTATTAGAAGTAAATCCAGTCAAAAAAAGTAAATATTTTTTAGCGCTTGTTTGTTTTGTTGTCTCGCTGGGAGGTGTGCTTTTTGGATACGATACTGCTGTAATCTCAGGAACATTCAGTTTTGTTGAGGTGTATTTTGGTCTTGACAAAATAGAAGTTGGCTGGTTTACCAGTTCAGCACTTGTTGGTGCAATTATGGGAGCTCTGAGTGCTGGGGCTCTGAGTGACAAGTATGGCCGAAAACCCACACTTATTGTTGCCGCCCTGTTATTTTTTATTTCAGCTCTCGGTTCAACTCTCCCAACTTCTTTTACTTTTCTGATCGTTGCAAGGCTTATTGGAGGTGTGGGGGTTGGAATGGCCTCGGTACTGGCGCCATTATATATTTCGGAATTTGCGCCTCCTAAAATTCGAGGAAGACTTGTTGCACTTTATCAACTTTCAATTGTTATTGGCATTCTATTGGCCTATTTCTCGAATTGGATGTTGCTGAATTTTTCATATGGTAACGAAGCGGCCTTTGGAGGTACAGAATTTATGCACAAAGTGCTGGTTGCAGAAGTTTGGAGAGGCATGTTTGGTTCAGAGTTGATACCATCAGGATTGTTTATATTGCTATTATTTGTAATCCCTGAAAGTCCCCGCTGGCTTATAAGGAATCAACAGACAGACAAAGGTTATAATATCCTTGTCAGGATCAGTGGTACAAAAATTGCAAAAATTGAACTTGCTGAGATTAAGGAAACAGTAAACAAGGCAAAAGGGAAGATAAGTGATCTTATAAAACCCGGATTGCGTTTAGCATTGATTGTAGGTGTAGGCCTTTCTGTATTTGGGCAGTTTACAGGGGTTAATATAATAGTCTATTACGGACCATCAATACTTGAGAATGCCGGGTTTAAACTCGGTAGCGCGCTTCAATTTCAGGTGACAATTGGCGTGATTAACCTCATTTTCACAATCATTGCCTTATGGAAAATTGATAGTTGGGGGAGGCGCCCGTTATTGATATGGGGAATGGCAGCAGTATTTGTTTCCCTTATGATCATAGCGATTCAATTTACATTGGGTGTTGCTTCCGGAATCTGGATCGTAATTATGTTGTGCATTTATATGGCTAGCCTTGCTTTGTCAATAAATGCTGTAATTTGGGTGTTGATCGGTGAAATATTTCCAAATCGAATGCGAGGCAGGGCCATGTCAATTGCAACCTTCGCCAACTGGGGAACCAATTTTTTTACAGCATTCCTGTTTCCATGGTATGTTGCAAAAATAGGGATGAATGCAGGTTTTTTTACTTTTGCTGCCTTGTGTTTAATCGCTACGATATTTTTCTATCGCTATGTGCCTGAAACAAAAGGGAAAAGCCTTGAGGAGATTGAGAAATACTGGAGTAAAAAAGGTGAACTTGAATCCAATAAATAATACATATCTTTTAAAAAATCAAGGATAATTTTATTCAATCCTAAGAAATATTTGAAAAAAATGTCCCGATAGGGAGCTTGAATAATTTTGTTCAAAATAGAACTCAAAGAGTACCTAAAAGGAATCTCAGGAGATTGAAATATGATTATTGTGCAATAATTGCTTTTTCTAAAAAACCAGTTACTTTTGGAAATTAGAATGGATCGAATATTATTTGCTCGGTGATGGATGGAGAATTTTTTGAACTAATTAATGCTATCCAATGGGTGCAGGTGTTGATAAAACAGTTTCACATTTACCAAAAGAGTCATCCATGAAAGAAAAAAGCTGCAAAACTATCACGTTAATTGGTGTGATTTTAGGGTTTAACCTGCTTATGATAGCAACTGTCGTCTCAGCCCAGACGGAAAACCTGCCCGAACTTAAGCCCCTGCCGGAATTACACATAAATCTCGGAGACCGGGACGCTGTAATCGTCAGCCCACAAAGTCCGGATTACATGGAGATTGCACGTGATCTGGCAAAAAAGCTTGGGAAACTCACAGGGAAAACCCCGGAAATACTGAACGATTCTGTCGATCCCTCAGACATCGGCAAAGGGCCGATACTTGTTCTCGGCAACTTGATGGATTCCAGGATTGCCAGAAAGCTATATCTCGAGGCTTACGATTTCACTGATTACGCCTGGCCAGGTGCGAAAGGTTATACGCTGCGCACAATCCGTGACCCTTTTGGAACCGGCGCGAACGTAATCATGATCGGCGGTAGTGATGTTGACGGTGTCAGGGGTGCAGCCGATGCTCTTACGGCTTATGTAGAGAGAGAAGGACCTGAATTGAATTATATGAACAAGGTAAAACTCGGGCGTTTCGCGAATGAAATCAAAAGCTATACTGCGAAGATTCTCGAGGATGAAGATAAGGTGTGGCATCGCAGTGGCATTTCCGGAAGCTGGGATTTTCAGATTTCTATCGCGATGGCGGCTATTGGTTATCTCCGCACCGGCAATGAGCGGTATCTTCAGCTTTACAAGCGTGAACTTCGCTACTGGTTTGACCATGATGTTTTCAATCCCAGCGATGAGGCTCCCCAGATGCTTCATGGCTTTTTAAATCAGTTGATAGTCACATGGGATTTGGTACGAGACCATCAGTCTTTTAGCGATACGGAGCGTGAGAAATTTGATGAAGATTTTCTGTGGGTTTTCAGCTCGGGCGAAGGTCCAACTCGAATTGAAATGGATAGTGAAAAAAAAACAATTCGGGGAAATCACGGTACAAGGGCTGCGCTCGACGCGCTGTATGGCGGTAGGTATTTCCTGAAACGTTTTGGTCTTAAGAGAGGAAAACAATGGATTGATATCGCGGATAGTTATTTTTCTATGCAGATAATTTCTGCAAAACCTGGCGAGGATTCATGGGGCCACCAGTGGAATGCATCATTATACAATACTTTGGCATATGCAATGGCTGTCGGTAAGAATGACTATTTTAAATCCGATGCATTTAAATCCGCCGCAGAGAGGGCATTAATTGCTCACCCTAATGGCGGAGGGCCGAGAGGCTACCTTTCAGCGTGTGCAGTGGCGACGAATGACAGCGGATTCCTGAGTGGATTCGAAAGTGGCGATAGCCTGATTGTCCACAGTGCGAAAATGGATGGTCTCGGCGATGAGTACCTACGGAGTTTCTGTACGGGAAAAAAAATAAATCGCCGAATGGATCTTTCCGGCGTCAGCGTTGCAAAAATGGACAGCCTATGGTATGAGACCATTGACTTAATAGGATTTAACCCTGATGGAATCTATAAGGTTACTCAATCGAGGGAGAAATGTTTTGACAAAGCATCGATACGTGACAGCTGGAATCAGGATAGTTATTATCTTCTATTTGACGGGGTCTCAGGTGGAAATCATTCCTTTCATGATGTGAACTGTATCGTCCAGTATCACGAAAGCGGCGTATCATGGTTGACTAATGGATATACTTTCAAAACAACAGGAACGGTTCGATATCAAAACGGTGTTGCGGTTGCTTATGATGGTGCTGGCCCGGGTAGTATGCACAGGTATTCACGGTTGTTTTATTCGGGAGAATCAGGTGATTATCTCGCTCTCGCAGGTGCGCTGAAAGGAGTCGGGACAGCTGACTGGGAACGTCATATCATTAGAAAGAACGGTGCATGGACATTGGTTGTGGACCGGATAACTGTTGCCGAAGCTGGCGAAACTTTGGCTGAAAGGCATTGGCACATTCAGGGTGAAGTAACTGCATTGGATGATGGCGTGACAAGCTTTCAGGAGGTTAATGGCACAAAACGTGTTCTCCACCTTCAAAGTGCCGGGCTCGAGAATGAGGGTATGACCGGGTCATCACATCGTATTGAGAAAGTCCGTTTTAAGGCCAAACCGGATGATCCGCTCGAATATGCGACCCTGTTGCATGTGAACGGGGAAATTGATGAGACGGAGTTTAAGTTGTCTCGCGCATCGACGGGCTGGCGTATCGATGCCGCTGACGGAACGGAAATTGTTGTCGTCAATAAAAAAGGTGTTACAGTAATGACACCGGAACATACGGATTTGATTGGTAAAGGCGCGGTTTTCCCATCGCGTACATATGCTGAAATTATGGAAGGTGACTCACCACCGTCTACCGGCAGGCTCCCACTACACCCGGAATGGAAAGAAATTTCGATTCCCTGGCGCATGATGCATTCAGGTTCTGACAGCATCACAGCGGTTGCGGCTTCAGGGAATAGCCTCACGGCGGGAGGTGATTCATCGGGGAATGTGTACATTTTCGGAGAGGACGGCAGTCAGCTCGGCAGGGCGAAGCTTGACGCGCCTGTTGTATCGCTGCATTTTGTCGGCAGGGATTTAATCACCGGCGATGACAGGGGTGGTATATCGCGATTTTCTCCGGACGGGACAGAGCAGTGGCGGATGGTGATTCCCTATGTGCCGATATCCTGGCCCTATTGGAGCGAAGAAAAGAGTCGAGCGCGTGAAATTTCGTCAGGGGATCTAGATGGCGATGGAGAAGAAGAGATATTAATAGCGAATTCAGACCGGCGTATCTATGCTCTCGATGCTTTGGGCCAAGAATTGTGGAAAGCATCGGTACAATGGGGAGTATTTACTGCGATAACAGCAGGTGAATATGAAGGTGAGTTTGCTTTTTACGGGGGAACGTCCAACCCGTCGATGCATGGGCGTACCATCCTTTTTGACGCGAACGGTGGAATAATAAGATACTTTCAGCGTCCTGATATTGTGTCATGGTCTATACCGTCCCGACATTATGATATGAGGATTGTCGATTTGGACGGCGATGGTGAAAAAGAAATTATCAACGCGATAGAGACTAATGTTCGTCAGATTATAGTGTATAAAGCAGATGGAAATATTCTATGGGATGCTGATGTTGCAGGAGCCGCGAAAGCTCTGGCAGTTAAACCTTCCACTAAACCGGGAGAGGTTTCGGTTGTTTATTGCTCTTCTGAATCAGGATATATATCTGCCTATAACGGTTCAACGGGTGTTCGCTTGTGGAATCGCTATATTGGTGACACAGCTGGATATATAAACATTATCAATGAGGAGGATATTATAGCGGTGACACCTTCCGGCAGAATTTATCTTATAAGCCTGGATGGGAAACGTATAGGTTGCCAGGATATCGGGTGCCCGATTACTGCTTTGCTGAGACCAGGCGACCACCGTGCTGCATCTACAATAGTGATCGGCACTCAAGATGGCCGCATTATGGTGATCGGCCCTGAAAAATGATATAATATATTTAATCTGAAAAATTACTTATAGGAAAGGAATAAGCTAAATAATTGGAAAGTTTAACCATTTAATTGTTAGTTGCAGGGAAGAAAAAATAAATACAGATGAAGTATAATAATAAAGATTAACCAATGTCAATGAAAACGTCAGTATTAGTCAGCTTTCTCATATATTTTAGCATAGCTTATCTCTCGTGCAATAATCATCATAAAGCTGACAGAACAGAGAACCTTAATATTATTTCCTACAACATCTGGGTTGGTTACATAGATGTAGAATCTAAACAACGACTTCCTCTTTATCATTCAGGGGAAAAGAGGAAAGAAGGGATTTATAAGTGGTTGAAAGAGCAAAATTCGGATGTGATTTTTTTCCAGGAGTTAATAGACTATTCTGGTGATAAATTAATGTCAGAGTCCCGGTTTTGGGGACATAAATATGCAGTTACGTTAAGAGATTCTGGGATGGCTATTGGTTTCAGCTCAAAATACCCAATAGAAGTGAAGGAGATTTTAACTGAAGGGATGCACCATGGATTGATTTATTGCAGCATATTAGGGGTTGATATTATAGGTACTCATTTATGGCCTCGTTTCGATGAAAAAATCGTGGATGAGGTGAAAATTGTCGGGAAGCGGGTGAGTGAATCGTTAACTAAAGAGAATCTAGTTATTGTTCTGGGCGATTTTAATGCTTTTTCTCCTCAGGATGATCCGTATATTGACAGCACAACAATAAAACTATACAGGGACTGGTGGAAATGGAAACTGGAAAACGGCCGCCCAAGTTATCGGGTGGTACAGGAACTGTTAGACCTTGGGATGAAAGATGTATGTGTCAAATTTGACAAGAACAACGTAGCCAGAAAGCAGCGATACGATTTTATTTTTGCCTCTCCAGGGTTGGCAGAAAGATGTACAGATGCCACCCATTATCAGGACGAGGAGTTCCTCAAACTTTCTGACCATTTCCCGGTTTCAGCTGAATTTGAATTGAAATAATTGCAACAACTATGAAACGAACATATTTTTTATTAATCATAAATAACACAAAATTGAAATTTCTTCAAACAGGGTTGCTCTTTTTCTTGCTGCTTATGGGAACATCCTGTTCTCAGCATAAGGTTGTACGATTTGGTATATGTACCGATATCCATAAGGATATGATGCATGATGCTGACCAACGCCTCCAGGTATTTGTCAGCGAAATGAATGAAAAGGATGTGGATTTTATAGTCCAGCTGGGGGATTTCACCCAACCCCGGGACAATAATGCTTCTTTCATGAAGATCTGGAATTCTTTTGAAGGGCCCTCCTACCACGTGCTGGGAAATCATGATATGGACAATTACGAGGGTGAAAAATTTAACAGGGAACACACGGTAAACTATCTGGGTATGCCTGCACAATACTATTCATTTGATGTGAGTGGCTACCATTTTGTTGTACTGGATGGGAATGACAAGAAAGATCCACCGCATAAAGGGTATGCACATTATATCGGCGCAGAACAAATGACATGGCTTAAAAAGGATCTTGCTCAAACAGAATTACCTGTTGTTGTATTTTCCCACCAGAGTATTGAGGACCCTGAACGGGAAGGGGTTGATAATGGGGATGAGGTAAGGAAAATCCTTGAAGAAGCGAACCTTGAATCCGGGAAGAAAAAAGTAATTGCTTGTTTTAGCGGACATCACCATATCGATTATGCAACATCCATCAACGGGATTCACTATATCCAGATTAACTCCATGTCATATTTCTATTTGGGAGGTGATTATCCCATGATAAGGTATAGTAAGGAAATCGATAAACAATATCCATACATTAAATATACTGCTCCATACAAGGATCCCCTTTTTGCATTGGTGGAAATCTATTCCAAAGGGATCATCCGGATTACAGGTCGTGAAAGCTCCTGGGTAGGTCCTGATCCGTCGGAACTAGGTTACCGTGAAACCCATTGGAAAAAAATCAGTTCACGGATCACCAACAGGGAACTGGAATTCTAATCCAATACGACCCCACAGCTGATATCCATAGAGAGTTTGGTATTAGTAAGGTTACATTTTGCAACTGGAATTTAACTAAAGCGTTTTTTTAACTCATATTTTTTTCAATGAAAAGATACAAATATATCATTATTGTAACCCTGTTGTTTGCCTGCTCAGCAAATGAAAAGACCCCTGAAGCCAATCAGGACAACTATGTGGAAATCCTGCCAACAGATTCGAAGGATGAAATCATCAGAAAAGCCGCCAGCGTTACGCCGAGTACAAGGCAAATGGCTTGGCAGGAACTTGAGTTTACCAGTTTTATATGTTTCGGTATAAATACATTTACCAATCGTGAATGGGGTGATGGGAAAGAAGATCCGCAGTTATTTAATCCTGAAAGATTAGATGCCGGCCAATGGGTAAAAACGTGCAAAGCTGCCGGTATGAAATTAATGCTTTTAACTTGTAAACATCACGATGGATTCTGTTTATGGCCATCGAAATATACTGATTTTTCAGTCGCTTCTTCACCATGGAAAGACGGGAAAGGTGATGTGGTAGAAGAGCTGGCAAATGCCTGTAGGGAACAAGGAATAAAGCTTGCCGTTTATCTCTCTCCCTGGGATAGAAATAGTGCCGTTTATGGTACGGATGAATACAATGATTATTTTGTAAATCAACTGACGGAGTTATTGACTAATTATGGAGAAGTGGCTGAAGTGTGGTTTGACGGAGCATGTGGTGAAGGGCCCAATGGAAAAAAACAAGTTTACGACTGGCAAAGATATTATAAAACCATACGGCACTTGCAACCCAATGCTGTAATTGCAGTCATGGGACCGGATGTTCGTTGGGTTGGAACAGAATCGGGTTATGGCAGGGATACTGAATGGAGTGTTGTGCCTGTCAGCATACAAGATGAGGATGACATTGCAACACGATCGCAGCAGTTGTCAGGCACATTCAGACCGGCAATAGATGCAATGACAAAAGACCTGGGCAGCCGTGAAAAGCTTTTTGGTTCTCAAAAGCTAGTGTGGTATCCTTCAGAAGTAGATGTTTCAATTCGTCCCGGTTGGTATTATCACGCAAGTCAGGATTCGTTGGTGAAAACATCTGAAAAACTGGTTGATATTTATTATAATTCCATTGGGATGAATTCGCTGCTTTTATTGAATTTACCTCCTGACAAACGGGGACTTATTCATGAGAATGATGTAAAAAGTCTAATGGGGATGAAAAAAGTAATTGATGAGACTTTCAGTGTGAATCTGGCTGCCAATGCCAGGTGTAAAGATCGGAAATTATTATCTCCACAAGAAGTGAAATCCCTGACCGATGATGATTATATGACATATTGGATGGCAGAAAAAGAAACGCCAAGCATTGAACTTACCCTGGAGGGTAAAAAAACCTTTGACCGTATATTGCTACAGGAAAAAATTACTGTTGGCCAGCGGGTTGAAAAATTCAAACTTGAAGCAAAAATCGATGGCGACTGGAAACTTATCACAGAAGGAACAACTATTGGTTACAAGAGATTGCTCCGGATTCCGGAAGTTACAACAGATAAGGTGCGATTGATCATTTTACAATCGCGGGCCACCCCTGCCCTGGCTGAGTTTGGTCTCTATAAATCTCCCAACAGTTTTTGATTGTGTATACATAAATGGTATTTTTATAATGTTTTGAAAAGAGATTCTTTAAAGGAAATTTAATTTTATACCTTGATTGCCTGGTGTTGTAAAGGAAATTTAGGAAAAGCTACATTAATAGAAATATAACAGCATAACTAACCATAAATACAGATTATGAAACAAACACTTATTTTCCTGCTGGCTCTTATTCTCATTATCACGGCCTGTAATGAAAAGCCTAAAAAACACAACGGATTGGATATTAGTGTTTGGAATAAGACCGGTTTAAAATCACTGTGTCCCGTAACAGGAGGTGTTCCTCTCTCTAAGGGAGTTGCTCCTGAGGGAACTAGTTTTATTCTGTATGATGAAAATAATAAACCTGTGTCTTCCCAGACTTCTGTTCTGGCCCAGTGGAAAGATGGAAGTGCTCGCTGGGTTCTACTTGATTTTCAATATGACCCTTCTGTTAATGGGAAGGCGCATTATAACTTATCCTGGGGGGAAAAAGTTGAGAAAATTCAACCGGAAGTTCCGGTGCGTGTGCAAGAAAGACAAAAACCATCGATTAAATCGGGAAAAGTTGAGATTTATAAGATAAAAGATGCCATTCTGCGGATATCTAATCGATTTGATATCGGATTAACTCTAATAGACAACAAGGGTCAAACTTGCCGGGGTATTGTTGAATCGGCAGATATTGAAACAACAGGTGAAATGCGCTCAACTTTAGTTTTTAATGGTGCATTTTATACCGCTGATAAAGAGCGTATATTCGGTTTTCGTATGCGTGCTTCGGTTTTTGCCGGGCTTTCTAAAGTTTATCTTGAGCCTCAAATTCTGATAGATGCAGAGAAAGGCATGATGCAGCATATCCGTGGTCTGAAACTTGAAATAACTCCTCTTGATAAAATCCACACAACCGCTATAGGTGGCACTCCCGGATGGAGCGGAATGCCAACTTCGGCTCTGCGGTTGTTTCAGGTTGATGATGAAAATTACCGATTCGAAGGCACTGAAGGAAAAGGAACCAAAGCTCCCGGATGGGCTGAGATGGACGATGGAAAAGGAAGTATAGCCATTGCACTCAAAGACTTCTGGCAGCAGTGGCCAAAAAGTATAGAGGTGGATTCAAAAGGTTTGCAAATCGGTTTATTTCCTGAGTTTAAGAAAAGTACTTTTGAACATATGGAGCCCTGGTACAAGTATCAATATTTGTTCGAGGATAATTTATACCGTTTGAGACAGGGTCAATCTCCCCGGTGGCAGATTTGGTTAGATTTGTCAGGAGATGGTGATTCACTGGAGAAGTTTGCAAATGCTCCACTAATTCCATCAGCTAATCCAGCTCAGGCAATTGCTACCGGAGTTTGGGGCTATATTGCTCCTGCAGGAAGTCCGGGTATGAAAGAATATGATGATTGGGCGGAAAACCTTTTTGATAATGGATACTACAATTCAATCAAAGTGCAGCGAGATTATGGCGAAATGAATTGGGGTGATTGGTTTGGCGAACGTCACTGCAATTGGGGTAATCATGAGTATGATACGCCTAAGCATATCCTGTTGCAGTTCGCAAGGACCGGGGATCCGAAGTATTTCCATGTAGGCAACAATGCTGCACGTCATACAAGTGAAGTCGATGTTATTCAATTTGTTAATGAAGATCTAAAGAAGCATTTTGAGGGATTTGTGGGATTAAAAGAAAACTATCCAATTCGTCCGGGAATGGTGCATGAGCATTGTGTAGGTCATGTAAGCGGCTTTTATAGTGTCGAAAAAATCCGGGAACTTTATGTTTCGTTTGGAACTGGCAAGACCAAAACCCCATATCTTTGTCTGGACCCATATAATTTAGGACATATCTGGACACAGGGTATGACTTATAATTACTTTCTGACCGGCGACCCGTGGATGAAGGAGACCGTAGAAAAGATCGGAATAAACCTTGTTCAACTGGTTGAAGACCGTAAATTCAATTTTAAGACCGGCAGTCATGTTGGACGCGTGAATGGCTGGACGATGTTAGCCATAGCCGGCGCTTATGAACTCGACTTTGACGAGCGTTTCCTTAAATCTATGAAACTGCTTGCTGAGGATGCTATGGGAGCTCAAGATCCCAATTGCGGCGGATGGCTCCATACACTTCCATGGGGACATTGTTACTGCGAAACAAAACACGTGGGAGAGGCAGGATTCATAAGTTCAGTCAGGATGAACGGAATGAGCCGATATTATGAGCTTACTGGAGATAAACGCATACCCGAATCTGTCAAACGGGGAGTTACACACCTCAACAATGATACATGGATAGATCAAAAGAGTACCTGGCGCTATACATCCTGTCCCGCTTCGAGTCCAACCGGCCAAGCTGGTGTAACTATTGCCTCGCTGGTCAATAGTGTCATGATGAACCGCGATCCTGAACATTTAAGGATCTTAAAAAAAGCATGGAGTGCAAAATTCAAACGTCTATTAGTCGCACCTACTGCAAAACCTGGATTGGGCAAATCTTATTCGACGACTATGTATGGTAGTCCAGAAGCGATGAACCTGTTCGTAAATGGTTTGGAATAACAGACAATATAAATATGATCCGGATGAACAAATTTATTATAATATCAGTACTTGTTTTTATCATTTCCTGTACAGAAAAAAAACAAGATCATTTCATTTTTGTTCAAATATGCGATACACAATTAGGATTTGGACTTGAAGGTTATGGGCAGGATTTAAAATCATTCAAACAGGCTGTTAGACAAATAAACGAACTGAATCCTGTTTTTGTCGTTATATAATGACACAACACTTAGTTATTACAGAAAAACTTTTGGCGAAGATTATTACAAATTCCAACACAAAGGATATTCATTTATAGTGACTAACACTCAATTATGGAAAGTAAATGTAGAAAACGAATCTGAAAAACATGATAATTGGTTTAAAAAAACGCTTGAGGATAATAGTATTGGTGATAATATCATTTGGTTGTTCAAATGAATATCATGTCGCTGTAAATGGTGATGACACTAATGACGGTTCCGCGTCAAAACCATTAAAAACCATCTCAGCGGCAGCCCAAATAGCCCAACCCGGTGATATAATTACTGTGCATGAAGGTATTTATCGCGAGCGTATCAATCCTCCCCGTGGCGGCACCTCCGATGACAAACGGATTGTATACCGGGCCGCTTCCAACGAAGATGTTACCATAAAAGGATCCGAGATAATTAAAGGCTGGAAGAAATTAAAACATGATACCTGGCAGGTCATCATTCCTAATAGTTTTTTTGATGACTTTAATCCGTATAATGACTTAATAAAGGGCGACTGGTTCAATCCGTTGGGACGTGAACATCATACCGGCGCAGTGTACTTAAATGATCATTGGCTAACAGAAGCAGCTACACTGGAAGAAACACTGGAACCGGTTGATGAAATAACAGAAACTCGTTTATGGTTTGCACAGGTTGACTTTATCAATACAACTATCAGGGCACAGTTTAAGAACGTTAATCCTAATGAGAGTATGGTTGAGATCAATGTTCGTCAAACAGTATTTTATCCGGAAAAAACAGGTGTGAATTATATCACCGTACAGGGATTTAAGATGATGCATGCATCCACTCCCTGGGCACCCCCCACTGCTGAGCAAATTGGTTTGATAGGCACACATTGGAGCAAAGGCTGGATCATCGAGAATAACGACATAAGTTATTCAGTGTGTACAGGCATCACACTTGGCAAACACGGCGATGAATATGATAACACATCACAGAACTCGGCAGAAGGATATGTTAAGACTATTGAGCGGGCTTTGGATAAAGGCTGGTCAAAGAACAAAATAGGTCACCACCTTGTAAGCAACAATCATATTTCCCACTGTGAACAGGCCGGTATTGTCGGTAGTATGGGACCAGTGTTTTGTAAAGTAACAGGCAATACCATTCATGACATTCATGTACGACTTTTGTTCACCGGAGCGGAAATGGCCGGTATCAAATTCCACGGCGCAGTTGATACAGAGATCAGTGACAATCACATTTTCCGTACAAACCGCGGTATCTGGCTGGACTGGATGACACAAGGCACACGCGTTAGCAGAAACTTGCTGCACGATAACGGCCCCAGCGAAGACTTATTTGTAGAAGTCAACCATGGACCGTTTATGATTGATAACAATATTTTACTCTCAAAAAGAAGTTTGTTAGTGAACTCCCAGGGTGGCGCTTATGTGCATAACCTGATTGCCGGTCGCGTGCATGTCATAACCGGTGAAAACCGTGAGACGCCCTACCTTAAGACACACTCTACCGAAGTTGCTGGCCTGGCACCGAATAACAGCGGTGATGAACGGTTTTACAACAATATATTCATCAACAGGGGGCTGGAAGAATACGATCAGGTCAAATTACCTGTATTCATGGCAGGAAATGTTTTTCTTAAAGATGCCAAACCATCTAAGTTTGAAACCAATCCGCTCGTGAAACCGGAGATTGATCCCGATGTTATTCTAGTTGAAAAGAATGATGGCATATATATTCAAATAACCTTTGATAAATCCCTGACTCAGCAACATAATCAGTTAGTAACTACCGCTTTGCTTGGCAAGGCAAAAACTCCAGATCTGCCCTACGAACAACCAGACGGTTCACCATACTCTATTGACACCGATTACCTTGGTCAAAAGCGAAATGAATCCAATCCCTGTGTTGGCCCCTTTGAGCACACAGGAACAGGCAGGTTGACTTTTAGGGTGAGAGAACAATTATAAAAACCTCAAAAATCCAATAATAATTTCAATTTTTAAAACACAAACAAAATTCAAAAAAGTGTATATAGCCACAGAATTTGACAGAGTATATACACTTTTGTACTATTAATACATGAGAAATATAAGCAATAGTGAATATATCAGGTGCTTATAGCCAAATGTTAGCGTTCATTAAAAACAAATAAATTATAAACTACAATGAGACAATTTTTAATCCTTTTGATTTTCATAATTATTTTTACAAATTGTAAAACTGACAATGATGGATTTATTATTGTCGGTCACATTGAAGGAATTAAAGACAGCACATTAATTACATTATACGACTTAGACCAACAATTAAACATTGATTCGGCTTATTTAAATAATGGAAATTTTATTCTAACCGGAAAAGTGGAACACCCAACAAGCTGTGGGATAATATGTGAAAACGAATATGCAAATATTCAAGTTGAGAATGTGAAAATGTCTTTTACTTCACCAAAAAAAGATATGTTTCTTAACTGTTTGATTTCAGGAGGGAAAGAACAGGATTTGCAAAATGAACTTAAAGCCCTTCAACGTCCCTATAATTTAATTTATTTTGGGGCTTCTGATAGTCTAATGAATAAAAGATATTCGAATGATGATGAAAAGCAAAAATTGATTAAAAGATTTAATAATTC
>Ga0164313_10003151_pt1 | contig 14727 bp, 9 predicted proteins | sample GuaBasSedimGuay4_FD_113735 | JGI IMG/M metagenome (GOLD analysis project Ga0164313, IMG submission 113735) | Subseafloor sediment microbial communities from Guaymas Basin, Gulf of California, Mexico - Guay4, Core 4569-4, 0-3 cm | ecosystem: Environmental > Aquatic > Marine > Hydrothermal vents >... | reverse complement strand
TACTTTTTAACTTTAAAAAATAGTGAAAAACGATGTGATTTATAAGAAGAATTTAAATATTTCCATAAAAAAAGGCTGAAGATTAAATAAATCAACAGCCTAAATAAAAAGTTTATATCAGAAAGAATTAATTATTTTTTTGCGTACTTTTTATTAAATCTTTCTACACGACCAGCAGAGTCAAGCATTTTTTGTTTTCCAGTAAAGAAAGGATGAGATTTATTTGAAATTTCCAATTTTACTAACGGGTATGTATTGCCATCTTCCCAAACTATTGTATCACTTGTTTCTTGTGTTGATCTTACTAAAAATGCATGATCAGCAGACATATCTTTAAATACCACTGGTCTATAATTTTCTGGATGAATTCCTTTTTTCATTTCACTATCCTAAAGTTATAATTTTTCAGAACTCCAAATATAAAGAATAATACTTTTAATTTCAAAAATTATCTTATCAGATCACATCTGTCCAAAACAAAAACAATAGGACACAGATTTTCATGATTAATTATGAAAAAGTCTGCCTTTGGCGCCTGCCTATCCGGGAGGCAGGGCAGACAGGCATGATAGAAAAGATTACATTAACAAAGTAGAGACGATGCGCTGCATCGTCTTAGCAAAACCATTGAGTAATGTTGGTTGATATAGAGTAAACATTCGTTTCAACAACATGTATATGTTCAGATAAAATTAAAAGGGATAGTTTTTATATTTTACTGTAATATCTCGATTTTATTACATTACGCAATATTTCTAATTATTTTGGACAGCAGTATATCAGATATATTGAGAGGCAAGAAAATGCACTAGAATAAAAATCCAATGTTTTTCATTTACAGAGCTAATAAATTTTTTGATAAAACTAAATTAACTATTTCTATCTATGCATCAAACATTTTGATTAAGTAACTTTGACTATAAAAATAAATATATTCGGGACAAAATGAAATCACTACTGCTTTTTCTTTTAATTACATCATCCATTAGTTTTTCACAAATAAAATTTGATGCAAATTTTGAAAGCGGCAACCTCGCTACGGTTACGACAACCGACTCAATTTATTATCAAATTTCTACATATGAAGATATTGGTGGTAGATGGTTTTATTACAGAATAAGTGGTGTCAAAGATAAATTTATTCGAGTGCGTGTTATAAATAGTGATGTTAATCGCCCAATGTACTCCTATGACAACAGAGATTTTATTCGATTTACAGAGGAAGAATCTCCCTCTGTGAACTACTATGAAAAAACATTTGATAAAGACACGGTATATGTAGCATATTATACACCATACAACTATAGTTTTCTTCAAGAAAGATTTGCGGAATGGGAGCAAAGTGAATTTGTCAAGTTAGATACCTTAGGATTTACTGAGCATAATTTTCCAGTTCAAGAAATGATTTTAACTGATACTTCTGTCCCGGATAAATACAAATTACGAGTTTGGATCCATGCAAGGACACATCCAGGTGAAACTCCAAGTTCTTGGCACTTTGATGGAATTATGCAGGAACTTCTTAAAGATGATGATGTGATTGATTTCTATAGAAAGAATATTATATTTTATTTATATCCTTTCAATAATCCAGAAGGTGTTTTCTATGGTCGCTCAAGAACAAATTATTATGGAGTGGATCAAGAAAGAGAATGGAATAAAAGTGATGACGAAACTGCCTCTGCGGTGCTTATGTTAAAAAACAGAATGAAAGAGATTAATTCTGAAAAAGTTTTATCCGTTGCATTAAATTTACATTCACAAGCAGCGCCATATCCTACCTTTTGGATACATACAGCTAGTTCTACTTCAGATTATTTTTACAGACGCGAATACCAATTCTCTAATCTTGCAATTTCTGACTTACCATACTTTGCTCAGTCAGACTATCGTGAATCTCATCTACAAGATTACTTCCCGGAAGGATTTATGTGGGCAAATTACGGAGAAGATATTCTTGCATTGACTTACGAGACGCCTTACGACCACTATTCAAATGGAGAATGGGTAACAAATGAAAATCTTTTTGAATTTGGTTATACAACAGTATACGGGATCGCAGAATTTCTAGAACTCTCACATTCAAAGCGTATAATCATTGACAATATTGACGCCTCAACAAACGGTCTTTGGGAAACAACTCAATTTGGTCTTAATTTTTATAGTGATGATTTTAATTACATTGATGCCGGAACCGGAGAAAATGAAATCACATATGAAACCGAAATGATTGAAAGTGGTCACTATGATGTATATGGATGGTGGACAGCAAATTCTGTGAATGCCGATAACACTAAATTTTTAATTTCGTCAGATAGTGAAGAATGGATTTCTGAAAAATCTCAAAAAACTGATGGTGGGCAATGGAATTTACTCTCAACAATTCAGTTAAATGATTCGAGTAAAATTAGTGTTACAATTAATGATGATGCAAATGGAACTGTCGTTGCTGATGCATTTAGAATAATCTATCGTGGTCCAGTATCAAATGTTAGTGATAACACAATTGTAAACTCATTTGAGTTGTATCAAAATTATCCCAATCCATTTAATCCATCAACAACAATTAGATTTAAACTAAACAAATCTGAACATGTCAAAGTTAATATTTACAATTCCCTTGGTGAGTTAGTTGATACAATTGTTGATAATTATTTAGGAATCGGTCTTCATGAAATTATATTTAACTCAACTAGCTATAGCTCCCTTTCTAGTGGAGTATATTATTACCAATTAATTACGGAACCTTTTTCGGAGACAAAAGGAATGGTATTGCTTAAATAGTAGAGCACGTTTTATGGATGTTTAATCTAAACGTAATTTCGTATTTTTAAAAAAGTTCAAGTTAATTATTTAACTAATAATAAATTTTCATGACACTACGGGTAATAATATTATTTCTGATTGCATTTGTTACTTTTATCAATGGACAAACTACCTACGAAAGCTGGAAATTGTACGATGATTCTGAAGTTGGGACAATAGAAATAACTGTTGACCCTGCAGATTTAGAGTGGATGTATTTGAATGTTCAGAGTGACTCAATACACAAAGCATCTATTCATTTTAAAAACAAATGGATTGACGAAACCGTTGATTCTGTCGGATTTCGTTTACGTGGGAATACGTCTAGAAATTCACAAAAAAAATCTTTTAAGGTTTCATTTAATTCTTTTATTCAAGGAAGAAAATTTTTTAATGTTGAAAAACTGAATTTAAATGGTGAGCATAATGACCCATCCATAGTTCGCAGTAAAATTTGTTGGGATCTTTATGAAACTATAGGAATGCCCGCTAGTCGTGCAGCTCATTTTGCAGTTTATATTAATAACGAATATTACGGATTGTATATTTCAATCGAACACATTGATGAAGAATTCCTACAAAAAAACTATGCTGATGACTCTGGTAATTTATGGAAATGCATTTGGCCTGCAGATCTAACCTACCGTGGAGCTAATCCTGAAAATTATTTTCCATACAGCGGTCCAGATGCCCCGTATGAGCTGAAAACTAATGAAGATGAGTATGACTATTCACAATTAGCAAAATTAATATCAATTATTAATTTAACTGCAACGCAAGACCTAGCTGATTCATTAGAAACTATACTTGCTGTACCAGAGTTCCTAAAATACTTAGCAATGAATACACTTGTTGGGAGCTGGGATGACTATCGTTCGTTGATGAATAATTTTTACATTTACTACGAACCGAAAAAAGATATTTTCCATTGGATACCTTATGATTATGATAATACTTTTGGAATTGATTGGTTTAGTGTTGATTGGGCAAATGCAGAAATATTTAATTATCCAAAAGTTGCAGATGGATACCGACCATTAGCAGAAAGAGTAATGGAGAACTCACAATATCGTAATTTATATAGTCATTTCCTAGAGTTTCTGAATTCGAATGTAGTAAATAATTCTGAGTTGGATGGCAGCATTGATAGCCTACATACAATTATAACACCATTTGCAGAAGATGACTATTATAGAACTCTTGACTATGGGTTTTCAATTGATCAGTTTCATAGTTCATTTTCATCGGTTGGTTTTGATACAATTCACGTAAAACGTGGCTTGAAAGAATTTATAAAAATAAGAAATGAATCGCTTCCTGGAATGATCTCTTATCATAATGCTGAACCAATAGTTTATAAATTTAATTATAACCCTCAATTTCCAACCGCGGATGATACCATTTACGTTTATGCTTCTGCTTTTAGCCATGCTGGAATTGAGAATGTAAGAGTATTATTTCATCCAGGCGACCTAACGGTTGTAGAGAGTTACCCAATGACATTTTCTCCAGTTCAAGGGACAAAAATAGTAGAAGAAGCAGATCTCTGGATTGGAAAAATTCCACCCCTTGGAGAAGATGGATATGGGAAATTTCAAATTCAGATTGACGATGTAAATTCAAATTCTAATCTATACCCTAGGAATAAATTGGTCTACATTTCTGCCCCTTCTGTTACTAATAATGAGATAATAATAAATGAATTACTTGCTCTAAATGACTCCACGAATTCAGATGCAAGTGGAGAGTTTGATGACTGGCTTGAACTTTTTAATCAGACAAGCGAAACTATAGATTTATCAGGGATGTATTTAACAGATGACAATACAAATCTTGCAAAATGGCAATTCCCCGAAGGATACTCAATTCAACCTGGAAAGCACTTAATTGTATGGTGCGATAATGACGAAGAACAGATAGGACTCCACACGAATTTTAAACTTAGTGGTGGCGGTGAGTTTGTGGCACTTACTGAGAGAGATGGCATAACTGCTGTTGATTCAATTACATTTCCCGAGCAATCTGCAGATATATCATATGGTAGATATCCCGATGCTGGAAGTGAATGGACATTTATGCAACCTACACCGGGAAGTAAAAACGAACCCATTGTTGATGTTAAAGATGAGAAATTAATTTTAGATTTTAAGTTATTTCAAAACTATCCTAATCCTTTTAATCCAACTACGGTGATAAAATATTCTGTTCCTCAACAGACGACTCAGCGAGTCGCCTCTACGAACGTAACTCTTATTGTTTATGACATACTTGGGCGTGAAGTAGCAACACTTGTAAATAAAGAACAGAAGGGAGGAAATTACGAAGTTATTTTTAATTCAAAAAACCTTTCCTCTGGTCTATATTTCTACCACTTGCAAAGTGGAAGTTTTATTGAGAGTAAGAAAATGATCTTATTAAAATAGTAGAGTAAAATTTTTGGATGTTTATTTGTAATTACATTATTTAGTTTTAGTTATCTTTTAGGATAATATTGTCTACTTTATATTTATTACATATTCATTTACTGGGGTATTAAATGAGAATAGGGCATTTGGTTATAATATTTTTTATTGTTTTGTTAAATAGTTCCTTTTCAAGTATTTCACTAAACAAAATAAAGGACAGTGATAGAAAACTTTCCAAAACTAATGAAACAGTCAATTACTCCTTTTTTGACGTAAATAATATCTCTACCTACATATATAATAATGGTGAGGCAGATACAAAACCTGATGGCAACTCTGGATTTGTATTTCCCAAAGGAACTAACAAACGAGCAGTTTATACCTCTGGTTTAGTTTGGGGTGGTAAAATTAATAATGAAGTTAGAGTGGGTGGATCAACTTATCGGTCCGGGTTACTCCCTGGAAAAATATCACCTGATGGAACAGCTCAAGATTATATCCTACCGAGTGTAAGAGTTTTTAGAGTAAGACCAGATTATAAAACTGCTGAATTATTTCCTGATTTAAATCCTGAAAAAGGAACAGAAGAAGAGATACGAAACCAATATGAATTAGATTGGAATGAATGGCCAGCGAATGATGGTGCACCATTTAATGATATAGATAATAATGGAATTTACAATCCGCAGATAGATATTCCTGGAATTATTGGAGCAGATCAAACTCTCTGGTTTATTGCAAATGATCTTGATCCTAATGTAACCAAAGAACTTTATGGCTCATTACCAATGGGCATTGAAATGCAAGTCACAGTCTGGGGCTATACCGATAGAGGTATTTACAATAATATGCTCTTCAAAAAATATAAGTTGATAAATAAAAGTAATACTCCTATCGATTCAATGTATATCTCGATATGGAGCGATCCCGATTTAGGTGATGCGTCAGATGATTTTGTTGGCTGCGATACTTTATTGAACTTAGCTTATGTATACAATGGAAATATAAATGATGCAACTTACGGATTAACTCCACCAGCAGTAGGCTTTGCATTGTTGCAAGGACCAAGAGCAGATAATGATGAAATCCTTAATATGACATCCTTTCATAATATAAATAAGCACGGAGATGATAATTTTCATGAACCAAACTTAGGAGAATACGAAGGTTCTCTGAAGTATTACAATTTTATGCAGGGCAGGATTGGTAATGGGGAGATTTTCCCAATACCAGATGTTTTTGGCGGAGGTTCAACAAAGTTTCCATTTTCAGGTGATCCCAATAATGGTACTGGTTTTATTGAAGGAGTAGTTACAACTCCAAGAGATAGACGAATGGCTATTGGCTCAGGTCCCTTTACATTAGCAGTTGGCGATACTCAAGAGATTGTTTTTGCTGAAATTGCAGCTCAGGGAAAAGATAATTTAAACTCTTTGCAACTTCTAAAATATTATGTAAAACAAATTCCGAATAATTTAGATGACATAAAAGATATTGAGAAATTTCACACACCAATTCCACCACAACCCGACTTTTCAATTAAGGAAAATATCCATACAAATGATATTTCATTTTCACTTAAAAACAGCGACGAAATTGAAAATTTCAATAGTAATGGCTACACATTCCAAGGTTATAACATATATCAATTAAGCACTGATATATTCGATGAATATTTTGATAGAATTCAAGGTATTATAAAAATTGCTACTTACGATATATCAGATGGAATAACTGAAATATACGGCCAAACTATTGACACAAAAACTGGAGAAATAATCACAGAATTAGTACAAGCTGGAGCTGATTCCGGAGTAAATGAACTTTTTAGTTTTAACTATGATTATGTTACAAACACTCCGTTAATAAAGGGGAAAAGATATACTTATGCAGTTACAGCCTATTATTATAATCCAAGTTCAGGCAATTTCCAAAATACTTTGGAAAGCCTTTTGATTGGTAAAAGTTTGACTTTCAAATATTCATTTGGAGGGGTAGCCTATGGTGATACACTCTTCGTCGAAAATAACTTGGGAACTGATAGTGAGATTTTAGTTGAACCATTAGTCGTAAATCCAGAAGAATTGACAGACCACACATACCACGTTTCTATTTATAACAATGAGCATACTGCATATTGGAATTTAACCGATTTGACACTAAACAAGATGGTTGTTAAAGACCAACCAGTTAGCAATCATTACAATTTTCACTCAAATGCAATGCTAAATTTGAATGAAAAAGAACCGATTATTGATGGAATGTTAATTCTGGTCTCACGAAAGAATAGAGCTTTGGGTAACTTTAAACAGGATGGTATAAGTGTAATAAAATATAATAATGAAAATTTAATTACCCCTTATGATTTTTACGGCTTTGGATGGTCATATCAGCACTTATTTTCAATAAATTCAATATCATATAGTGTCGAAGACCTTTATGTTGATGCTAAATACCTACTCCCCTATGATTATGAATTAAGGTTTACAGATAATGATAATTATGCTATTGACTATTGGGACAACAATAAAATAATTTCTGTTCCATTTGAATTGTGGAATATCGGAATTGATACACATGAAGATTCTATTGATGATATAAGAATGATTCCATTTGTAAAAATGCAAAAAGATACCAGTTATTGGAGTACAAATAGTGCGCGGCAAATTTTCGGTATGCCCCTTGAAAATTTAGGTATACCAGCGTCAGACTGGATTTATTGGATGAAGCCTGATATTGAAAATGGCGGCTATACAGAATTTGCGAAAATTTGCAAATCAGTTGGAATTGGTGGAGAGTATGATACAACAATGGATAATAGTACTCAAGGGTTCTATACTGATTTCCAAGGAGGTTTCAATTATGTAATGGGCAATATGGTTATAGTTGATGATGACAATGATGGAAATCCCCCACCAGCTGAAACAATAATTCGGTTCTCAACTTTGGATCCGGTATCAGAAACTAATAACTATACTTTCACAAGTGAAAAACAAATTCCAACTGCTCTGCCTTATACTTATGAGATATTCCAAAATTATCCTAACCCATTTAATCCCAATACAACAATACGATTTTCTATCGCTGAGAGTGGCCCGGTAAAACTTACAGTCTATAATTTGCTCGGTCAAAAAGTGAAAGAACTCGTAAATAGAAAAATGCAAACAGGTGAATATGAAGTCTCATTTTATGGTGATAATTTAGCAAGCGGAATTTATTTTTACCAAATTAGCACAGAACAATTTGTTAAAGCACGAAAAATGATTTTGCTTAAATAGCATACAAAGAGATATCCAGAAGTGAAAAGTTATTCACTTTCTAATTATGGTTTAATAACTCACAATATTTTTAATTGAGCTATCATTATTGTTTAAATATTTATAAAGAAACAAGAATAGATTCTCACTTAATGATTGAAAAACAATCCCTTAACTTTAGTAATTTCTCTGCCATGGCGAATTGAACTACTACGTAGTTCCTTTTTAGTTATTATCTAATATGCTACAAATATTTAATCCCGCAAGGCGAGGTTAATAAACAACCACAGAGTGGTTGAATGATTGTAGCATTAATCATAAAAGATAAAATAGTGCCACTTAGTGGTACAATGTTCTTATTTAATCAAATAATAATCCTTTTTATTAGCACACATATTAGTTTTATCAGAGCAATTATGCTTTAAAGTTATTAATAATGCATTATGCAAGTTGAATGTTTATATTTGCATTTAAATTTTTAGTAAAGTTCTAAAATAATTGAGGTTTGTCATCGCACAAAAAGAAAAGAATGTTGTTGAAAAAATTGTCTCGTTAGCAAAAAGAAAGGGCTTTGTATTCCAGTCGAGTGAAATTTATGGTGGCTTAAATGGTTGCTGGGATTATGGTCCTCTCGGTGTCGAGTTATTGAAAAACATAAAAGAAGAGTGGTGGAAATCAATGACATACCGCGACGATGTTGAAGGATTAGACGCATCAATATTGATGCACCCAAAAGTTTGGGAAGCCTCAGGACACGTTGATAATTTTTCTGATCCGATGATTGATTGTAAACAATGCAAGACAAGGTATAGAGTTGATACGCTCGGTGACTCAATTGCAGAGAAAAAGAAGAAGAAAATTATTGCAGCTTTTGAAGAAAAACTTTCTTCTGAGAAGAAAAGTGTTTTAGAAGAAATTTATCAAATCCACACAGAATTAGATGATAGATTTGAAGCTATTCTTGAAAACAAAGAATTAGCTTTTGATATGCTTAGCGAAACTAACTGTTCTAAATGTGGAACAAAAGGAGAATTCACTGAGCCTCGCAATTTTAATTTAATGTTCAAAACCTTTGTAGGTCCCGTAGAGAGTGATGATAATGTTGTATTCCTGCGTCCAGAAACTGCTCAAGGTATTTTTGTTAACTTCCAAAATGTTCAAAACTCAAGTCGTCAAAAACTCCCATTTGGAATTGCACAGATTGGGAAAGCATTTAGGAATGAAATTAATACAAAAAATTTCCTTTTCCGAACAAGGGAATTTGAACAAATGGAAATGCAATATTTTGTAAATCCTAGTGCTGACAAAGAACATTACGATGCATGGAAAGAGCGCCGAATAAATTGGTATGCAAGCCTTGGAATGGATTTAGAAAACTTAAGATTTCACGATCACCCAGCTGACAAACTTGCACACTATGCAAAAGAAGCAACAGATATCGAATATAAATTTTCTTTTGGGTGGGGCGAGATTGAGGGAATCCATAACAGAACTGATTTTGATTTAAGTCGTCATCAAGAATTTTCTGGTAAGTCACAGCAATACTTTGATGAGGAACTGAAAGAAAAATATATCCCATATATTATTGAAACCTCTGCTGGTGCAAGTCGTTCATTTATGGCATTTATGGTTAACGCTTATCACGAAGAAGAAGTCAACGGGGAGCAACGGGTTGTCCTTAAATTTCATCCAAAATTAGCACCAATTAAAGCTGCAATATTTCCTTTAGTCAATAAAGATGGAATGCCTGAGATTGCAAAAGAAATTGAAGCGGAACTTAGTTCTCATCTCAGAGTATTTTACGATTCAAAAGGAGCTGTTGGAAGAAGATACAGACGGCAAGATGAAAATGGAACTCCCTATTGTATAACTGTTGATAATCAAACTCTTGAGGATAGAACAGTTACAGTCAGAGATAGAGATTCAATGGAGCAAGAAAGAGTAGGTATTGATTCACTCCTTATGCATCTTATTAATAAATTGAAATAATTTTTAGCTGGCTGATTTATCAGTCAGCTATTTTTATTTTTACTTGAAACTACCGAAGGTTTTTAGCCGAGATTATTTTTGCTCTTCAGCTATTAAACCCATTCTTAAGATATCGTGGGTAACACCGTCTACTAATGCTTCATCACGCAAAATTCCCTCTACTTTAAAACCCATTTTTTCGTTGATTCTGATATTGTGAATATTCGTATCAATTGTATTTAAATATATTTTTTTTAATTCCAACTTTTTAAAACCATATTCAATCCAATATCTGGTTGCTTCTTTTCCATAGCCATGTGCTCTATGTTCCGGAACTCCTATCAATTTTCTTAATTCTGCTTTTCTGTGAGTTTTATCAAAATTTAAAAATCCAACCACTCCTATTGGAGTATTATCTTTTAAAGTAACTATTCCTAAATGGTGAGTATTTGATGAAATGAGTTTTTCAATATTACTGTCAAGTGAGCTTGTCATTGACAAAACAAAGTACCTTCCAAATTTATCTCGGCTCCAATCCTCTATCAACTTAGAATCATTCTCTTTGTCAAACTCTCTTATAATTAGATTTTCCGTTTGCATTGGGAGAGAAGGAATTATTGAAGAATCTCTAAATGAACTAATGGGTTCTGGTTCTTTTCCATTTCCATTATTTTTTGCACTAATGGCATATTCGAGGAGGGAGTTCACAAATTTCAAATAATCTTCGTATTTAAAACCATAGTCCAAAGATTCTTTAAAAAAATTACGGGTTAATGCTTCAATCGTTGTATCAGGTATTTTACTTTTTTCCATACTCATAAATAACTATTTCTCTTACAAAATAATATATTTAAATATAAAAAAAAAGGCTGTATCAATTTCATAGCATTCGCTCCCAATTTACCACAACAAGGTGAATTTGATACAGCCTATTTAAACTAACTAATAGAATAATAAATTATTAATCCATCATCATGCGAAGAAAATCTGAGCTTTCATCATCCTCGCGTGCTTCATCTCTACTATTTGGTTTCGACATTCTTTCTTCGAAATTGAAACCATTTTTACTAATATTTTCTTCTCCAAATAAGTTTACACTTCCTCCCATTCTTTTATAGGTTGGAATTTCTAAGTCATCATTCTCGTTTGGTTGAAAATCATTAGTTAACGAAAAAGGTTCAAACACATTTTCTTCTTTAATAGGTTTGATCTCTTCATCTTTTGATTTGGTAGTTTTACCAAATCCTGAACCCGCATTAAAACCTGTAGCAATAACCGTATATGAAACATATTCGTTCATTTCTTCTTTTTGAACTAAGCCAAAAATAATATTTGCTTCATCTCCGGCAGCATCATATAAAACTTGATTTCCATCATTGATTTCTTTCATTGTTAAGTTAGATGATGCGGTTACATTTAGTAATATATTCTTCGCACCGTTTATGCTAATTCCTTCAAGCAATGGAGAAGAAATCGCTTTTTGTGCTGCTTCTTCAGCTCTATTTTCACCACTAGCAATTCCGCAACCCATCAGTGCTTCACCACTATGGTTCATAACCGAACGAACGTCTGCAAAATCTACATTAATTCTACCTGATACTGTAATAATATCAGCAATACCGCGTGTAGCCTCATGCAGAACTTCATTTGGTTTATCAAACGCTTTAAATGCTCCTGCAGAATCATCAAGTATATTTAATATTCTCTCATTCGGAATTACGATTAAGCTGTCAACATATTGACGCATTTCGCTTATCCCTTCTTCAGCATTTAACATTCTTTTCTTTCCTTCCCATCTGAAAGGTTTTGTTACTATTCCAATTACCAAAGCTCCAAGACTCTGGGCAATTGAAGCAACTATTGGTGCACCACCAGTACCAGTTCCTCCACCCATTCCAGCAGTGATAAAAATCATATCACTTCCTTGAAGAATTTTTGTAATTTTCTCTCTATCCTCTTCCAGTGCTTTTTTGCCAACATTGGGATCAGCTCCAGCACCAAGACCTTTGGTTAAATTTGTTCCAATTTGAATTCTGTGATTAGCATTACTAAGGGCTAATACTTGGGCATCAGTATTAATTGCAACATATTCTACGCCTGAAAGACCTCTACTCATCATACTTTCAATTGCGTTGCAACCTCCACCGCCAACACCAATTACCTTTAACTTTGCTGACAAAGTCGGCTCTTGATCAAGTGTAGCGAATTTAGGCATAATTCCTCCTTGTTGTGGTATTTTTATAATTCATCAAAAAAATCTATGACTTTCTTGAAAATTCCGTTAATATTTAATTTTCCTTTTCCTCTTTTATCATTTGTTCCACCCCAGGTATCACTCGAGGTTGAACCAGGAACACCTTTTATTAGTCCAGAGACTGTAGCAAATTCTGGACTTCCAATCTCATCCGATAATCCTTCTCCGAGTTCTAATGGAACTCCAATTCTACAAGGTAATCCAAGAACACTTTCTGCCAACTCTGGACAACCTCTAAGTAGTGAGCCGCCCCCTGTAAGAACTACTCCTGCTTTAATTTTACTCTTCAATCCAGATTGACGAAGCTCATTATCTATCAGAGCAAATAGTTCTTTCATTCGTACACTAATTATTTGAGTTAAAAGGGTAACCGGAATTTTAACATTCCCTCTTGCTCCCACTCCTTTAATGTAAATAGTTTCATCTTTTATTATTGCTTCTTGAGATGCATATCCGTAATCCTTCTTTAGTTCCTCTGCATCAGTTGTAACTATTCCTAATGATTCCCTGATATCATTTGTTACCTGATTTCCGGCAACTCCAAATACTTTTGTATGCTTAATACTATTGTCATGAAATATTGCTATGTCAGTAGTACCACCGCCAATATCTATTAATAAAACACCCAAATCTTTTTCGTTTTCTTCCAATACAGAGACACTAGAGGCTATTGGCTGAAGTATGTAATCTCTTACTACAAATCCCGATTTCTCAACAGAGCGACGGATATTTTGTATTGCTGGTATTGCAGCAAGAACAACATGATTAACCGCTTCCAATCTTGTTCCACACATTCCAATAGGATTATCAATTCCACCCTGGTGGTCAACTGAAAATTCTTCAGGTATAATGTGTAGTATCTGTCTATCAACAGGAATTTTAATTGTACGAACATCAGCTTTTAATCTATCTAAATCACTCTGTGTTATTTCATCATCATCGCCATTTATTGTGACAAAATTACGATGCCGTAAACTTGTAATATGTTCACCTGCAACACCAACATTTAATTCTTTTACTTCAACTCCAGCTCTATTTTGTGCTACTTCCAGAGCATCAGATATTGCTTGACTAGTTTTAGCAATGTTTGCAACAAGTCCTTTATTCAAGCTATCAGATGGAGAGACTCCAAAGCCCAGAACCTTAAGACTTGTCTCCGTTTTTTCGGCAATAACCGCGCAGACCTTTGTTGTACCTAGGTCTAATCCAACTACTATATTTTTTTTCATCTGTTATAATTGATTATTTTTGCCAGACCCGTCTTGCCATGTGGCAACTTGAGCTCGCATTATAATCATCTCCTGTTTAGTTCTAATAAGCATGCCTGTCTGCCGACAAAGGCAGGCAAGTTTCATGTGTTGCTTTCCTGGATGCCATCAGTATTTTCTGATTTTCCTAAATAGATAAACTTTGAATATCTTAAATCGATATAGTTTAAAACACTATTAATGTGTGTTTGGTCAAATTTTTGAACCAACTTTTCTAAATACATTACTTTTTCAATTTCATTGTTTCTACCTAAAACCACCGGTGCTTCAAACTGTGAAAATTGAAGCAAGATATCTTTTCCATTTCGCAAATTAATTTCTGATAGATTTTCAAATAAATTTGGATTAATAATTTTAAGTGTTAAAATTATTTTTAATCCAATTTTCAAATCTTCATTATTTGTAGCTTTTTCAAATTCCTTTATATTACTTGCATTAAAGGGATTACTGATTATTGGATAATCAATTTTTTCCGAATTAGGAAGCTTGGGAATTATGATTGAACTTTCAGAAATTAGGTATTCTGTTCCATCAAACATTACCAATGATTCAAATTCTTTCTCGACTATTTCAACGCTTAATTTATTCTCATTGAGTAGTACATCTACTTTTGAAACGTAAGGATGTTTCTCTAATCTATCTTTTACAATTCTAGCCGTTAATAGATAGTACTCATCTTGATTATCAATTTTTGCAAAACTAAAATATTCGTTTTGTGATAAATGATAGTCTCCTTTCAATTCAATAAATTTTATCTCTTGATATTCACT
>Ga0164313_10003149_pt1 | contig 14731 bp, 13 predicted proteins | sample GuaBasSedimGuay4_FD_113735 | JGI IMG/M metagenome (GOLD analysis project Ga0164313, IMG submission 113735) | Subseafloor sediment microbial communities from Guaymas Basin, Gulf of California, Mexico - Guay4, Core 4569-4, 0-3 cm | ecosystem: Environmental > Aquatic > Marine > Hydrothermal vents... | reverse complement strand
GGTATCTAGTTTATTGAGGTCATTTTGTAAGCCATCATAAGTTTTAGACAACATGCCTGGCCCTAATTTTACTTCAAGCATTTTACCAGCAAATTCTACCTCATTGCCTACTTTCAAGCCACGTGTACTTTCAAAGCATTGCACAAAAATGTCTTTTTCATCCACTTTAATAACTTCTCCCAATAGGCTTTCATCTCCTATTTTGATGTAGCAAATCTCATTTTGCGCAATGGGAGCATCCGATGCTACAATAACCAAATTTGCATTTATTCCAGTTACTTTTCCTTTCGTTTTTGTTTCCTGCATATCAATTAAAAGTTTCAGGCATTTTATACTCGTTTATAATATTCTTTAATAAATATTGAAGGTGTTCTTTTCCTGCTTCCTCCGTATTTACAATGTTTCGATTGATGATATATAGCTTAATCGCGTGAGCTAACAGCACTTCTATTCCGAAAGAATAGTCTTCTCCTAACTCACTTACATAATTCCAACGGAGCTCACCTAATAAATACTCCCGTAGTGCTATATTAGGGTTGTTAAATTCAGACCGTACTTTTTTTACAGGAAAATCCCACCAGTCTAAATTGGCATTTCCTGTTTTTGTTTCCCGCAGGTATTCTGCTTCAGGATTGTTTCCCAGGATTTCGCCTTTAGAATAAAGATTAAACTTGTAACTATTAAAATAAGCCAAAAGGTTTTTCAGGTTTTGATTAAATTCTAACCATTTTTTCAGAAAAACATTGGATTTTATTAACGACCAATCATTATACAAGGTTGTTGCATAATTGGTTAGTTGTTTGACACTCCATTCGCCCCAATTCTTATTGGTTTCTTCATAAAATGGTAATAAGAAGTCAGGGAAAGTGGTTGGGTCTTCCAACATTGCTTCTAATGCCGAACGTGAATAATTACCTGCCTTATCCCAATCCACTTCCTTTTTTTTGATGAGATTGCACAAATTTTTAATATCATAGGGATAATAAAGTATTTTTAATTGTTGAGCATCATTCGCATCAAGCGTATCTAAAATAAAATCACGATAACTTATCAAATCAAACTGTACATTTTTATCAGTAAGATTCAATTCGGTTAGAGAAGAAATAAGATAATAGTAACCGTTTGACATTTTTTGATTTATTCTTTGTTTTCAAATAATAACTTAGAAATATTAGGTTTGGCAAACGATTTGAAATAGTTTTCAAAATCTTCCGCAGTAAAACTCACTTTAAACCCTGTGCCTCCCGGAGAGATTTGAAAGCCATTGGTCATTGCCTTATTGCAATTGACAGTTATTCCATTTTTTAACAGCTCTTGAGCATTATCCCGTACATAAGTTTGAGCTTCCTTGAAATCCTTTTCAGACAATAAAATATTAAGTCCTTCTTCATTTCCATAATGTTTTAACCAAGAATCCACCAATTTTTTAATCAAACCCTGAACAAAGGTTTTATCGTCAAAAGCATTTTTTAGTGGCTTATTTGTAACTTTCCAAACTAAGAGATCTGCTGTTTCTTGTTTTAAATTGCTTAGCGATTGCTGTGCCGCTAACTTCATTTCTGTTTCATTCTTCGTTTTTAAATCAGCAGCAGCTTTTTCATAATTTTGAATGATCGTACTACCTTTTTTTTCAGCATCCTGTATAATTTCTTGCGCTTTTTGCTGTGCATTCTGTATCATTTCGTCTGCTTTTTGTTGCGCTTTTTCGACACCTTCATCGTAAATTTTTTTGGTTAATTCTTCTACACTGCTATGCATAAGGTCTTGTTTTATTAATAATTTATACAGGATTTAATAAATATAAATGTACATTAAATATCATAATGGCATGGTGGACAAAAAGCGGACATTAAAGAGCAATCTCATGGAATTCTTTAGATAAAAAATCAGAGTTAACCCACCTTGTGTGAAATGGAAGTTATAGAAATAGAAAGGTATATACTAATCAAAAATTAGGAGTCAAAAACACAAATAACAACAAAGAAATCCAAGTTCTTCCAATAGGTCTTCACAACATCAGAATCTCAATCGATCCTATCAAAATAGAAGTTCAGGTACTCAGAATTACAATCGTGCGCGCTCAAGTGGCGCTATGAGAGGTGGGGGTATGCGAGGTGGTGGCGGCCGTAGAAGGTAAATGTTACAAGACCTGCCAGGTTTTTAAAACCTGGCAGGTCTTACCTCAAAATAGGCAACTTAGATAATTCAAATTGAATTTATCCTTTCAAAAATTCTCTAAAATCACCCTCTTGAAAACGACGAGAAGATTCTAAACCTAAATTATTCTTCTCTTTTTCTTCTTCCCAAACAATTTTTAAACCCAAATTATCTACCAGTTTATAGCTGTCATAACGTAATGCTGTAGTACAATACAAATAATTCTGATTAGGAAGATCCCTTAAGAAGCGTAATAAATGATTAACAATATAGAACATATTGTCATTACTATCGGCAGTGAGATCGAAGCCGTATAAAATAATAAGATCTTGCATTTTATAATTTACCAGATCATCAACGGTAATCTCATTTTCCAATATTTTTTTCGACTTTAAGTTATTGTATGTTTTTCTATTTATTGGAAAAATTAGACTATGCCCGGAATAATAACCGGAATCGTCAGTAATGATCAGGTTCATATCCGGTATAATTTTGGCTGACTCACGAATAACTTCTTTTATATTTTTTGGAAGTTCCTTATGAAATTCCATGTATTTGGCAATATAATCGTAGTCACTTTCATAGTCAAAGGCACGAATTCTATCTGTAGAATTCTCCAATTGCTGTTTAAACCATGCAGCTTTTGGTAATTCCTCATTCAGTTCTGTTAAAGCGTACTTGTTAATCCTAAAATCATAGTAAGTTGGTATAGGAATTGAGGCGTTTAAGTTTCTGATCAATTGATATGGAAATAAAGTAACATCAATAATGGCCTCCTCTTTCTCCGGTTTTATAAGTGTTTCATCACTCTCCCAACGCTGAACAGTTCGGATATCAACATCAATTTTTGAGGCAAATTCCGCCTGTGATAACCCGCTGTATATACGGTAATCAACCAGTAGTTCTCCAAAAGAGTAGTACTTTTTCATGGGGATTGCATAGTGTTTATAAAAATACTTAAAAATTACCACTATAACAATTTATGATTTCCGACATGTCATGTCGTATTCTTCATTCACCTATGGACCTACCTTTGCACTATAAAAAGGAAAACATGATTTTAGATAAACTTACCTCGATTGAATTAGAAGTAAAGTCTAATATCTATAACGAGCAAAATAAATTGGTCGCCATAAAAACACTTCAAGTCCTTTTAGATCAAATTGATTTTAATGTAGAGATAGTACCAATGGAAAATATAGAAAAATTAAGCAGATTGCTAAATTCCTTAAAAGGAAGAGCCTTAAATGAAGAAGAAAGAGAATTACTAAGTAGATTAATAGAGTAATTAAGGTTAGATCAGGTAGTTTAACTATTAGTGATTGAAGACCTTTGAGTGTAAATGGTCTGGAATGTTGTTCTGAGGGGGAAAAAACGAACAGCCTGCTTGTCTTAGGTAACTGAGTTAACAAGCAGGATTTCCAGGCCTTTTTAAAATATGAATAGGCACTTCTAAAGTCAGATTCTTGAGATCAGGATTTTTCCCAACCCGTCAGACCTGCCGAAACAATAAACTTCATCACATCGCTTGAATTAATGTCCACGCTTTTTATATTTACCCTGGGTACAATAAAGAGTTCACCGGAGAAATTGTAGGAATGCGGAAAATAGACGGCTACTTTATCTTTCTCGTCCAATAATTGCAAATTTTCTTCAGTAATAAAACCTAGTTTTTCGAGATCCGAATTTAAATTTACTTTTACCAATACCGGTTGGTCGAATTTTTTTTCTTGCCCTACAAAGGCCTTAAACAGATCATTAAATGCCGAATAGATAAAATTTAGTAATGGTATGCTTTCAATTATTCTATTGAGTACTAATTTTAGGGGTTTGGCAATAAAGGTTTTACCCAAAATTCCTATCAAGATCAAAAATAGTATTAAGGTTAGTACCCCCAATCCGGGAATTCTTATGTCAACAAATTTAGCGAGTAATTCCTGAGACATGCCGTCCAATAAGGTAAATACGCCATAAATAATATAGGCAGTTATACTCAATGGCGCTATATATAGCAATCCTTGTAATAAATAATTTATAATTTTTTTCATGATAATAAATTTGATGATAAATTTCGATTAATGTATAAAATATAAATGATAATAAGCCTAATGACCTGATTTATTAGAATTAGAGAAATTATTTATGACTATTGATAAATACCGAAATTTTATTCATCAATCGAAATATCTAGTTGGAGATCGTGCCATCTAAATCTATTAAGAGGAAATTGTCATTAAACTCGATCTGACCTAATTTGAAAAGCATTTAAAGAGTTTTCTTTTTACTTTTGTTCTATGAAAGTAATGACAATTGATCTTTTAGGACATCCTTTTGCCGAGTGTTTTACACTGGATCAAAATTTCAGACTAAATAGGGAAATGCGTAATGACGCTTGTTTGGCATATATACAAACGGGAATACAGGAGATTTACTCACCAACTCAAAAAATTATAGCCAGGGACAAGGAAAGCATTTTAATGAAATGCGGCAACTACATTGCTAACTTTAAAGATGTTACTCCTACTTCTCAATTTAAAAGTGTTGTTTTTCACCTTGATCCGGAGGTGATCAAAAAAGCTTTTGGAGAGCAGGAATTGGGTTTTTTAAGAGTGAAACGGACCGGAAAAAGACTGGATCCCGCACTAAAAATTGAGCAGAATGAACTTTTGGATAGCTTTGTGAATTCTATGATGCCTTATTTTAATCATCCCTCCCTGGTCAGGGAAGAGTTGCTATTGCTTAAGTTAAAGGAATTGGTATATATTCTTTCTGATTCCGGTAATAATGAGATCGTTTCTCAACTTTTAGGGACTTTGTATACCAGAGAAGAGATTGAGTTTGATGAAATTATTACAGCAAATTTGTTCAATAACCTCAGTATTGCTGAGCTGGCTCACCTTACAGCGAAAAGTGAATCCTCGTTTAAAAGATATTTCACTAAGTATTATGAGGAGAGTCCCGCAAAATATTTTAAAACAAAACGCTTAGAAAAAGCGGCAGGTTTATTAAAAGATTCCAGTCTTTTGATAAGTGAAATTGCCTGGGACTGTGGTTTTGAAAATGCGGCCCATTTCAGTGATTCTTTTCGCGCTTATTTTGGTAGATCACCTAAGGTTTATAGAGTTTGATATTAGGGGATTTGAATTATATATAAAAGTATCTTGGGTCGAACGGAAATGGTTCTGTGCTAATAATTTTTATTTTTTTAAAATCAACATGATTTGGGTTTAAAATAAAATTGAATTCTCCTTTAACTACAACACTAGGAACCATAAGAATAGCAAGATCATTTAACTTAACGAAATTGTCACCAATAATTTGACTCTCAGGGTTAGAAGGAATTGCATTCCATTCAGATGGTAGTTCTGATACTTTAAGTTCCTGAATTTTTAAGGAATCAGGAATGTCAATTTCAACAATGTGATAATCTGATGGTAAAATGCCCAATGAAATATGAACTGCTACCTCACTATTAGCGAGAGCTCTGGTTTGGGCGGTATAGATAACTTCGGTCCCTTTTGAATTCCATCTTTGACCATTTATGGATGCTCCGTATCCAGATAGTTCATTTTTATATCTTGCTCTACTAAGTCTAAATACAATCATTAAACAAAGACTCCATGTTCAATTCTGTCCAATTCCGCCACTACTAAATCCTTACCATAAGAACTATCCAATAGGTTTATAGGTTTCTCTTTGCCAAGAGCAACTGAGGGTGAATTAAGCCAAATTCTGAAATGTTCTGCAGTGTCAAAAACCGAATTTCCTTTGCTTATAACCTCGGCTAATTCAAAAATTCTTTCGCTTCGCAATGATTTATAAACATGTTCTTCATTCTTCTTATACCTTTGTAATGTTCTTAAATTAACGTCTAAAAATGACGACCATTGTAAATCATTAAAAGGAGAATTGGTTTTAATTTCCTTGAATAGACGATTTGTAACTCCGCGTCTTATAGCTTTAGAGATCAATAGTTTATCTTTTAATACTTTTGAATAAGTAATCTCCTTAGATCTTAATTTTTTTCCTCGTTCAAAAGTTTTGATATAAACTTTAAGTTCTTGATTTTTTTTTAAATCTTCTAATTTCATTTTCAGAATATTTTAATATTACGACAAGTATACATATTATAACGACAAAAATACATAATTAATTTGGGTATTCAGTAACATTTCTTAATTTTTGTTTTTGATTTTGTCCACTTTAGGCGAAGAAACAATTATTGATTATTACAGAATAAATCTCATGTTTGACCTAAAATGAAAAGCCTTTGGTCTGAATACCAAAAAGATCATGATAAGAGTGAGGCATCTTTGTACTGTTATTAACAGATAAAAACTCAATCCATGAAAAAACTTAGAAAAGTAACAGTAGAAATTGACATTAGTACAAGCAAAGAAAATGTTTGGGATCTCTTATTCAATCGTTTTGGTGAAGTCAACCTATTCAATCCATTGATCGATGGATCACATCATAGCTTTGGCAAAAAAGGAGAAGTTGGATGTGAGCGTGAATGTGCCATAGACGCCAAACATACCGTTAGAGAAAAGATCACAGCAGCCAGAGGAAATGAAAGTTTTGATATAGATATAATTGAAGGAGGTCTGCCCATGATGGATGAAATGAAAGCTACAATTGATTTGAAATCCTTACATGAGAACAGCAGCAGAGTGTTTTTTACGATGAGCTATAATACTAAACCCGCATTTATGGGAGCCTTAATGAAAGGAATGATGACAAAGATGCTCAATAAATTGTTAATCGGATTAAAATACCATCTGGAAACAGGTAAATTGGTTACCAAGGAAAACATCAAAGTTATTATTAAAGATTATAATAATTTAAACAGCGATAATGCCTTTGGACATCCGTCACAGACAGTTTTGGCAAATTGATTAAATAAGTTGGTCATATCAATTAATTGTAGAGGCTGTTTGAAGAGGTTATTGTACTGTCATTCCTGCCTACTGGCAGACAGGCTGAGCGTAGTCGAAGAATCTATTTTATTTATTATTTATTATCAATATTTTGAGATTTCTCCATTGCAGTCGAAATGACAAATTCACACTTTTCAAACAGCCTTTTTTTTCTCCAAGGCAAAATCTACTTATTGCGAAGGATAATACATTGTTGAAAGTCTGAGGAAAATTGAATAATTTATCGGACAAATTGCTAACTTCTCTACATACTTGGTAAATAAATGTCTATTGGCTCTCATATTTTGTTGTGAATTGTAAAAAATTCATACATTTAAGAAGTATTAACGCTAACACTTCTGATAAATGAAAATCAAGTTTATCTTAGTCCTAATAGTAATTTCCTTAACTAGCGGGAATCTATTTGCTCAAGAAAAAGAAAAAGATCCGATTATCGAGAATATTATAAAGGAAGCCAATGAAAACTCTCAACTTGAACTTTTAGGACATCAGCTTTTGGATGTTATTGGACCGAGATTAGTGGGAACACCACAAATGCAGGATGCACATAACTGGGCGGTTGCAAAATATAAAAGCTGGAATATTTCTGCAAAGAACGAAAAGTGGGGAGAATGGCGTGGATGGGAACGTGGCATAACCCATATTGATATGGTCTACCCAAGAGTACAAACCCTGGATGGTACTCAATTAGCATGGAACCCAAGTACCTCGGATAAAGGCGTGAAAGCTGAAGTAATTATATTGCCAACAGTTAAAGATTCTATTTGGTTTCAAAATTGGATAAAAAATGTTAAAGGCAAAATAGTTCTGGTGTCTAGAAAAGAACCTACCGGAAGACCAGATTATAATTGGGAGAAGTTTGCTACGGATGAATCTTTTGAAAAAATGAAAAAGGAACGAGAAGAACAAACCAAGGCCTGGAAAGAAAATATCGAAAGTACCGGTTATACAAGTAGAACAATAATTACTGCTTTGGAAGAAGCAGGGGCTGTGGGAATAGTTAGTTCTTATTGGTCTAAAGGCTTTGGTGTAAATAAAATATTTAGTGCCGGCACAAAAAAGATCCCTCAGGTGGAAATGGAATTGGAAGATTATACCATGATCTATCGACTGGTAGAAAATGGAGTTAAACCAGAGATACAAATTGTTGCTAAATCGAAAGAATTGGGAAGAGTTCCAACATTTAATACAATTGCAGAGATTAAAGGGAGTGAAAAACCTAATGAATATGTAATTCTATTCGCACATTTTGATTCGTGGGATGGTGGTACAGGAGCAACAGACAACGGTACAGGAACATTGGTCATGTTGGAAGCCATGCGAATATTAAAAAAAATGTACCCAAATCCCAAAAGAACAATTCTAGTAGGTCATTGGGGGAGTGAGGAACAAGGATTAAATGGCTCCGGAGCTTTTGTACAGGATCATCCCGAAATTGTAAAGAATATTCAGGCAGTTTTTAATCAGGACAATGGAACAGGAAGGGTTGTTAAGATATCCGGTGCGGGATATTTGAACTCCTATGAGTATATAAACCAATGGCTATCTGCCGTTCCGGGAAATATAATCAAACAAATAAAAACCGATTTCCCGGGCCTGCCAAGCGGGGGAGGGTCTGATAATGCATCCTTTAATATCGCCGGAGCCCCATCTTTTGGATTGTATTCATTGAGCTGGGATTATTGGAATTATACCTGGCATACCAATAGGGATACTTACGATAAAATTATATTTGACGATGTTAGAAACAATGTCATTTTAACGGCAATTTTGGCTTATATGGCATCTGAGGATGGAAACAAGACTTCTAATGAAAGAAGAATATTACCTTTTAATCCTGAAACAGGAGAACAAATAACCTGGCCAAAACAGCGAACACCTAATAGAGATGGCGGTTTAGATTAAGCATTTATAGCGTATGAAAATAATTTCTTCCATTGGGAACAAAGCATCTGAATTACCTTTAAAACTAAAAATTAGTTTTGAGGCTGTTTTTGATTATTTGGAGAAAATTGTACAGGATGAGAATCATTATCAGTATACCACAGCGTTCAATTTATTGGAAGAGTATAAAAAATACCCTATTCTAAGAGAAGGGTTTGAAGATTTTAAGTACTTAGAGAGATATAATAAGGAAATTGATAAACTGTTAGATATTTTTTTTCCGGCACCCCTGCAGGATAGCGAAATTACTTCAGCGAGTATCCCGGTAGACTTTACAGCATTTAAACTCTCCCTAAAATTTCAGGAGATATTAGCGGAAGCAGGAAATGATTATCAATTAAAACTTAGAAACTATTTTGAATCGAATGTTTATATTTCGAGTTGCCTTTATATTTTAGAGAACTATCACGGTATTCAGATAGACTTTAGGCGTCCTTATTATGTTGATATTCCCAATGTTAAAACTGGGATCACGAGAAATTACAGGGCTACCTATAATACGAATTTCTTAAAAGTAAAACCTTTAGAAAACGCTCCCAATATTACAGAAGATGATATAAAATTATTATTGGATAATTTCGATGAACTCTCTATGTGGAAGGAGAAATTTCCGGTGGAAAGCTATGAACTCAGAGGATTTGGTATCATGGAGTTATTTGATGTTACAACGGACCATCTGCTTTCAGATTTAAGGGAAAATTTGATGGGTAAGCATGAGAATGCATTTCAAAAGATAGAACAGAATATTTCAAATTTATTTGGATCAACCTCCCTGAAATTTGAATTCTCCACTTTTCACACTGAGAATAATAAAGTTGTGTATAAATTCTTTTATGATCAAAAGAGTTTTTTAGTAGAAGGCAGGAGTGATTTCAACTTTAGTGTTGATCCTACCTCACCATATCCGTCGGAAGTTAAACCGGCAGACATGTACCACGACGAAATTCTTGATAAGGTATTTGAGAAGAGAGAAATGCTTGCAATTTCGGATGTTGAGAAGTATGGAAAATCTACAAAATATAAAGGATTTTATAAGACCTTAAAAAAGAATAAAATTCAGAGTGTTATCTTGGTTCCTATAACCTTGACAGATGAATTATTCGGGATTATGGAATTATCTTCAAAAAATAAATATGAACTAAATTCTGTTAATGCCGATAAGCTAAAAGATGTTATTCCCGTTTTTAAAATGGGAGCTTTGCGGTATCTTGAAGAATATGTTAATCAGTTAGAATCGATTATCCAAGAACATTACACTTCCTTACACCCTTCGGTAAAATGGAAATTTTATAGCGTAGCCGAAAATTATCTCGCTAAAAGGGAAGTGAATAAGGCGGTTAGTGAAGATCTGCAAAATATCATTTTTGAAGATGTATTTCCATTATTTGGACAGTGCGATATCAGAGGTTCCTCTCTCGCGAGGAATATTGCCGTACAGAAGGACTTGATAAGACAGTTGAACCTCGCATCTGAAATTATACAAAAGGTAAAAATTAATTTTAAATTGCCTATATACGACGATCTCTTGTTCAGGATTGATGATTATAAAAATAAAATTAAACATGGATTAAATTCGGGGGATGAGGCCGCTTTAAGTCAATTCCTGCTCGAAGATATAGATCCAACTTTTCAGCATTTAAAATCTTTGGATCGGAATTTAAGATCGGAAGTGGAAAGATATATGGAAGATATTGATCAAAAACTTCATGTGGTCTATGATAAAAGAAAAAAATATGAGCAAAGTGTGAATAAACTGAATGAGGAGTTGTCAAAGTTTATAGATCATAAACAAATTGAAGCCCAGGAAATGTTTCCTCACTATTTTGAGTGTTTTAAAACGGATGGTATAGATTATAATATGTACATAGGGCAATCCATTGTTTCTAACAGGGTTTTTGACAAAATTTACCTACACAACCTCAGACTATGGCAATTGGAAATGATGTGTGAATTGGAAATCATCGCACATAATTTGAAAGATGAATTGGAACATTCTCTTGAAGTTGCATCGCTGATATTGGTTCATAGCACTCCCTTAGCTATTAAATTTAGAATTGATGAAAAGCGATTTGATGTAGATGGGGCACGAAACGTTCGTTACGAGGTAATAAAAAAACGTATAGAAAAGGCAATGTTAATAAATTCAAGTGAGCGATTAACGCAACCGGGTAAAATAGCCATTGTTTATGGACAGCCCAGGGAAGCTGAAGAATACAGCAAATATATCAAACACCTGCAATCCAAAAAATATTTATTGAACGAAGTTGAAAATTTAGATATAGAAGATCTAAAAGGGATATCCGGTCTAAAAACATTACGGGTTGCTATTAATTATAGTCATTTTTCGAAAAAAGAATAAATCAAGACACTAATAATAGAAATTAAATTAATCTAAGCATTACTTTGCATTATTAAGAACGATACTACAAAGGCGAGTACAGAGAATACAATGCCATACATAAATATCGTATAAGCGATTCGCAGGAGTTTATATTTTTTTGCGAGAACAATACCTAGAAAATATAGGTCTTTAGTCATAGATTCATACAGGTATTCACGATCCTTCATTACCTCCACTATCCCTTTCTGGAAAGTATCGAGTGACATTTTATGAAAATTCCCAAAGAATAGTAAATTAACTTTTTTGTTAGCAATGTCTTCCTCCGTAAAATTTCCCGAAGTAACTTTTGGTCGTGTGGATAATATTGTGAAGACCATAGTAACCAATGTAATAAATAAGAAGAGTAAGGTTGGGAAAATTAAGTAATAATTATCCGCTTTATCTAATTTAGGAAACAAGGTGGAAAGTGCAATGGATAGAATAATTGCGCAAACCGATATTAATATGTTTGCCTTCGTATCTGCAATATCACTAAGTTTTACATGATTTCTTAATGCCACCCGAAACATGGTTTCTATGCCTCTGTCAGGTCGCTCTTCTCTATTTTTTCTTATTAGAAGTTCCTTTTTTTTAAACCTTTTCTTTTGTTCCTGTTCTGACGATCTTATGGTTATTTTTTTAATAGCATTTTTAACACTCAACCAGTTTAAAGTCTTTTGTGCATTCCAATTTTCAAAAGCGTGATCTGTAAAATATTGATGCTTTGATAGAAATTCTTCAGTTTCATTTAGCCAATCAAGATCACTCAATAATTCACTTCCTAATTGTTCACGTTCTAATCGTAATAGTTTTGATTCTGCCGTAAAGCTGGTCCTCCCTAAATGAGATAGATCTGCATCGCAAATTATCTCTTCTAAATTACCAGTCGGTTTTTGAGGCATTTTGGTTGCTTTAATAAGCGCCTTAACTTTTGCTATTTTTTCTTTAGCAAAGTTTCTTTCTGTCAAATAATTATTCACAATTTCTATACTGCGATCTTCATGATTTTTTGCACCTTCAATATAACCGGTATCGTGAAACCAAGCAGCCAGAAGTACTGTTTCTAATTCGTCTTCAGAAAGATTTTGAGACAACCCAATCTCATTGGCAGCGTTTACCACGTAGGATGTGTGGTTTCCATTATGATAAACAGCGCCCGAAGGAAGCTTCTCCTTAAACAAGTTAAATACAAAACCTTTTACATCACTAAAAAAATTGTTCTCTAACATTTTAAAAAAAATTGACCTATTATCAAAAGTACGATATTTTTTCTGACATATTACTGTAAAGCCTTGTCAGTATATTGCTGTTTTTTATTAATATATAGTATTTTTACAATGATCAAAAAAGTATAATTTAATATCCGGTTATGAAAGCCTTCAGTTTATCCTTGTTCGTTGTTATTATTTGTTTATTTAGCAGCTTCCGTAGTATCGATCCAAGATTAGAAATGGAAGATATCAGACATACAAATGTTCAATATTGGCTTAATCTGGAAAAATATGAGGTGGAATGTTCAAAAACTTATATGGACAAGATCCTGGATACAACGATACAAGATTGGCCTAATTTGGAGCGGTTTAAAAAAGAAAATGGGATGCTGGGATTGTCAAAAAAAGAGGAGGTAAGGATAGTTTTTATGGGAAATTCCATCACACAAAGTTGGTTGGATCACAGTCCTGATTTTTTTAAGAAAAACAATTATATCAATCGTGGTATTAGCGGACAAACAACACCGCAGATGTTGTTGAGGTTTAGAGCTGATGTAATTGAATTACAGCCTAAAGCAGTAGTAATATTAGCGGGAACCAATGATATAGCGGGGAATACCGGCCCAATGACCCTGGAACAAATATTGGGAAATATCATATCCATGGTTGAATTGGCCAAGGCGAATAATATTAAAGTAGTCCTGTCTTCTGTTTTACCTGCACATGATTATGCATGGCGCCAGGGATTACACCCTGATAAAAAAATACCGGAACTCAATGGTATGCTTAAAGCATATGCAAAAGAGGTAAATATTGTTTATTTAGATTATTTTGATGCCATGGCAGATGACAGAAATGGACTTCCGGAGAAACTTTCTCAAGATGGAGTACACCCTACAAAAGAGGGGTATCAGGTGATGGAACCACTGGCTACGGCAGCTATAAAAAAAGCACTGAACTAGTTTCTTTTTCTCACAGATGATCCTTTAGATTTTATGGATATCACAAACGTGAAGTCATAGTGTAGTTCAATATTTAATCGTTGAATATTTTCTCTATTTCACGCCAAGGTCGCAAAGAATTGACGCAAAGAGTTTTTTATAAAGAGATTGTGTCGTCCTGATTTTTGTTACTTTTTGTGTAAACCTACTTCAGGACAAGACAATCTCTCCATCTCTCCTTCACCCCATCTCTCCTTTCCTTATTGTCTTTTTCTTAACCGCAATGGGCGCAAGGTTTTACTTAATGGGCGCTACAGTTTTACGGGTAAAATGAATCACTTTTGTCTCCGATAGTTATTGCACTGAGTTACACAGACCTGCCCGCCGTTATACGTTGGCAGGCGGGGAAGCACAAAGATTCACTGAGATTTTCATAGTAAAAATAATCTCTCCATCTCTCCATCTCTGCATCGTTCAGTCGTTCCATCATTCAATCGTTCCATCATTCAATCTTTCTTTCTACTACTTCCATTCAAATTCACCATTTTCAACGCTCCAGTCATTTCCAAAAAAGCCAGCACATTTAACCGAGGAGGCACCATTTTCAAGAACGGTATCGTCAAATAATACAACATCAGGAAAAGTCGTTCCGTTTACCAAATAATGATTCATATACGCAGCTTTCATTCCCTGAGAGCCTGAAGCAGTTATTACTCCAACACTTGCGAAATCACTGTCTTTTCTGGGTATTATAAAATACAAACCCCATTGGTTCCCTGTTAATCTCTTACCATTGAAATTAACTTCATTATTTTTTACTTGAACTGGACTGTTTTTTAAAAGTAGTTTCCAGGCTGCATTGTTGTCTTCATTGCCATAAATAATAACATTTCTGTCGGCGTATTTTTTTAATGAAAAATTCACATCTTTTACAATTTCTATATTTCCATTGGCTCTGTACCAAAAGGTTTCCGTGTCAAATCGAGCCCTGTTGAAGTACCAAATATTCTCTGTTTCTGATCCTTTGGAAGCATAAACCAAAACCACATTATTATTAAAAGCATCTTTGAAACCGCCATTTCTATGAGGTCCTTTTTCCTGCTTTGAAGGAACAGACGAAATTTGCCATTCGGAGTCTGATTTTTTGAAATAAACCTTTTC
>Ga0164313_10003148_pt1 | contig 14731 bp, 15 predicted proteins | sample GuaBasSedimGuay4_FD_113735 | JGI IMG/M metagenome (GOLD analysis project Ga0164313, IMG submission 113735) | Subseafloor sediment microbial communities from Guaymas Basin, Gulf of California, Mexico - Guay4, Core 4569-4, 0-3 cm | ecosystem: Environmental > Aquatic > Marine > Hydrothermal vents... | reverse complement strand
ATTGCTCATACGCGAAGAGCAGACGCACAGAGCCTTCGCGATCCCTTTTTGGGGAGTGTCAAAGCAAAAGCCCATGCTCATTTCATTCGCATGTTTTTTTTTAATTCTTCCACCTTTAGAAACTACGTTTCAAGGTTCCAGAATTAAAAAAAAGCCCCGCGTTACACGCAGGGCTTTTGCTTTGCAGAGGGTGAGGGATTCGAACCCCCGGTACCTCGCGGTACAACGGTTTTCAAGACCGCCGCGTTCGACCACTCCGCCAACCCTCTTTGTTACTGGTTTGATACCATCTTATTCTGGTACCTGGTCTTATTATTTCTCCTAAAAGAAGATGAATTCTTAAAAGGAATGCAAATTTAGTCTTTTAATTTTTCTTTCAAAAAAGATATGCTATAAGTTTTCAACTTTTACTACAGGTCGAATAACAGACCATTTCAATAAAACAATTTTCTTCACAGCATTAATAAATAATCATTAGTAAATAATAAATTGAATCACTCCTCCTTTTCCTCGCTTTCTTCCTCCTGCAGCTGGTTGATGGCCTGATCGATGCTGGCGTTAACTTCAAATCCGATGAGCAAAATTACCGATATGAAATAGATCCATATCATCAGAGCGATCATTGCTCCGATTGAGCCGTAAAGTTTGTTGTAGGTCCCGAAGTTGTTTATATATATTGAAAATATATAAGATATCAGTAAGGACACAATGGATGCAAAGACCGATCCTATGGATATAAACTTCCATCGGTTATGAAGCGCCGGCGCAAAGAAATAGATAAATGAAATGGCAAAAAGAAATAATAAAAGCAATACGGTAAACCTGAGTGATACAATGCCAAACAACATAATGTCCTGTGTCAGAATGTCGTTGTCAATAAGGAAATCAAGGATAAATTCGCCGACAATTAATAAAATGACAGCAATGAAAATTACCACACCCATTCCAGTTGTGAGCAAAGTTGCTACAAGCCGTGTCTTAAAGTAACTGCGGTTTTCAACGGTTCGATAAATCTTATTGAAGGTCTGACTGAGTTCTACCATTCCATTTGTTGCTAAAAAGAGCGACATGATCATACTGAAAGATAATAGATCACCCCTGGGGCGACTGATGATATCGCTTACTGTATGTTGTACCTGCTCGAGCATGGACAATTCTCCAAGCAGTTCCATGATGTTTTCCTGAAATTGAGGAATGGGTATATAGGGCAGAAGAGAAAAAAGAAAAATTATGGCCGGAAAAACAGCAAGTGTAAAACTGAAGGCCATACTCTGGGAGTGGTGGAGGATATCATCATTTTTAATGTTTATAAACAGATTTTCTAATATCTGATACACTGAAGCCTGTTTTTTTCTCAGATGAATCCGGTCCAGTCTGCGGATCAGCTTTTGATATCCAGGCAAATTAAATATGTACTTATTAATCCTGCGAATCACTATTGTAATAAGTTTTGAAAAGATCCATCAGTATATCCGGCGCATCACATGTACGACCGGTTTTTGCATCAACATAGGTCAGCCTCGTAACACCGGTATGAATCAGTTTCCCGGCTTCATTATATATTTCATACTCAAATGCTATCTTTTTCTTTGAGAGGGCGGGTATTTGTAATCGAACGGTCAACAGGTCATCATACCTGGCCGGTCTGATGTATTTTGATTTATTCTCAATTACCGGCATTAAGATACCGGTTTCTTCAAGCTTTTTATATGTAAGTCCAAGACTGCGCAATGCTTCCACCCGGGCTACTTCGTAGTAGGTGGAGTAATTGCCATAGTAAACGAAGCCCATTTGGTCCGTTTCTGCATATCGTACGCGTATCTTAGTTTCGAATGTGAACATAATTTACTGTAATATCATTTTATTTATACAAACCAGCCTTATTTAGCGCCTGCCGGTATTTCCGTGCATTATTATTGTGTTCTCCTAAAGTTTTCGCAAAACTGTGATAACCTGAAAAATCTTCTTTTGCACACATATAAAGATAACGATGTGATTTATAATTTAACACTGCATCAATAGATTTAATTGAAGGGAAATTAATTGGTCCGGGAGGTAATCCGGCGTGTTTATATGTATTATAAGGCGAATCGATTTCAATATGCTTATTTAATACTCGTTGAATGGTAAAATCGCCAACAGCAAAGACAACTGTGGGATCTGCCTGTAAGGGGATTCCTTTTTTTAGACGATTCAGGTATAGTCCTGCTATTACCGGGCTTTCATCGTAATGCCTCGATTCGGCCTGTACAATGGATGCCAGAATGGATACTTCCACTGGACTAAGATCGATTTTATTTGCTTTGTTTCGGCGGCTTTCATTCCAGAATCTGTTATATTCCTGATCCATTCTGTCCAGCAACTGTTTTGCAGTTATATTCCAGTATACTTCATATGTATTTGGGATAAACATACATGGGAAAGTTTCGGAAGTAAACCCATTTTGTGATGATGTTTCAGGATCCAGAATTAAAGTTGCGAATGTGGCAGGTTTTAGCTGGAGATTTCCGCAAATAATTTCCGGGAGGTCTTTTAAAAGCCTTACGTTGCTAAATGTGATGTTAACGGGTATTTGCTCGCCGGCCCGAAGCATTCGTATAACTGATACATTTGTCGAGTTGCCTTTTATGAGATATTTCCCTGGTTTTATATTGTGGTCATATTTCATTAATCTGGCGATAAAGCTGAATGAGACCGGATCGTTTACGTAGTGATTGTCGTATATATGCTTTTGTAGATCTGTGAACGTAGCATCTGATGGAATATATAAAAACCTGTCATCCTGATCAACCAATAAATTTGGTGTGTAAAGTATTTGATAGATGTAGAGTGAGAAGGAGGAGAGTAAAACCGTCCCTACAATGATAACGCCTACAAAAAGCTTCCTTTTTTCCATTTCAGGCAGCAATTTATGAAAATTTGACAGACATTCAGTCAATGATATGCCTGGTTTATTGGTTAATTGAAAGATGGAAGTCTGAAGAAACTGGAAAAATGAGTCATTATCCATTATTCATTTATCAAATATTTTTTATATTGAGGGTGAGATTATTATAGTCAATGCCGATGAAAAAAGCTGTTTTTTTGAGGATTTATGAGGAAAATCCGGAGATGCGCAAGATCGACCGCCTGGTGCAGACATTGCAGAATGGTGGTGTGATCATATATCCGACAGATACCATATATGCATTGGGATGCAGCTTTTATAGTAATAAAGCTATAGAACGCATTTGCAAGATTAAGGGTGTAAAACCATCAAAAGCCAGGTTTTCACTTATTGGTTACGATATCAGCCAATTGTCGGGTTATATTAAACATTTAACCACCCAGATTTACCGAATAATTAAAAAAGGTTTTCCCGGGCCATTTACATTCATACTTCCTGCCGGAAATAAAATCCCCCGTGAATTACATGTCAATAGGAAAACCATTGGTATTCGTGTACCTGATAATAACATTCCACGGATCCTTTCCAGAGAGTTGGGCCACCCACTTATTACTACTTCTATCAGGGATGACGATGAGGTGATAGAATACGTAACTGATCCTGAACTTATCCGTGAAAAGTTTGAATCGCAGGTCGATATTATAATTGATGGGGGGTACGGAAAGAATGTAGCTTCTACTATTGTAGATTGTACCGGAACCGATTTTGAAGTGGTGAGGGAAGGGCTCGGCGATTTTAATGAACTTATTTAGAGCCTGCCAATAAAGTGAGGTCTGGATCAGAATGTCTCGTTAAATAATATAACGTCCCTATGGGACTTTCTTAAATTATTGATAATCCTATGACTTACGTCATGGACTAGAATATATCGTCGCTAAGCGACTTTATAGACGAGCGTAACAGCCTGCCCCGATTAATTGTCGGGGAAGAAATCGGACAACATAGACAGACCTTATTTGGGGCGGATATGTTTCCACCGTTTATGAGACCACAAATAACTTGCAGGATCTTTTTTTATATCTTTCTCGACTAAACGCACGAACTTCTCAGTTATTTCATACGGTTTTGTTTCAAATGGCGGCACCTCAATTTTAATGACTTTTGACTTATAATAGCCTCTTTTAATTCTGGTGAACTGCAAATAAACGATGGCATAATTGAGTTTCCTTGCCAGTTTTTCCGTTCCTGTAAAAAATGCAGCATCGCGATTCATGAATTTCATCCAGTATTTATTATCAGAATCCTGAGGTCGCAGGTCGGCTAATGTGGCGTATATATTTGGTTTACCGGCACCACGAATGGCATGTCTCAATACTTCCCCCCGTTCAATCGGAATGCCTCCAAACCGGCTTCGGATGGCATACATCAACCAGTCAGAAAGTTTGCTGTTAAGCTTTTGATAAATTCCATAGGGAGGGAGCTTTAAATATATACTATACCTTAGGGAGTACCATTCCCAATTGAATATATGAGGTGCCATTAGAAAAATCGAAAAACCTTCTTTTTGAATTTTACGGAGTTCTTCCACATCTAAAACCACTCGTCTCATAATTTCTTTTTTTGAAATCGTGAGTGATTTTAATGTTTCAACAAGGGTATCAGCGAAATTTTTATAAAATTGTGTTGCTATTTTCCTTATTTCCTGATCAGATTTTTTAGGAAAGGCATGATGTAGATTGTCTAATATCACTTTTTTCCGGTATTGCACTATGTGGTTTGTAACAAAGGCAATAAAACCTGAGATTGGATATAATATCCAAAATGGTAAACGTGATAAGATCTTAAATACTAGCACTGCAATGGAAATTTGCTACAATTTTAACGAAATAAAGGATAATGTGAAAATGAAGGCAAAAAAAAAGGCCCGAAGGCCTTTTTTCAATCTACTAACAAGTAATATGAAGAGGAATCTGTTTTCATTAAAAGGTCGCAGTGCAATTTGAGTTGCTTCATATGTGCGTCTTCTTTATCACGGCACATATAAACAAGCTCATACTTAGAATTATATATTATGCAACAAGCTTTTACTTTCTCAACAATTTGTTCGTCATCATTTAGAAATATTTTTTGTATAACAGCTTCATAATCAGCATTGGAAACCACGAATTCCTCTTTCTCAAAATCGATGGTTGTCGCCCCTGTTGATGTCACAAAAAAACCTCCAAACAACACCATGGCAGCAATCAATAGTATATGTTTTATCCTTTTCAAAGCATTCGCATGGTTAGTTGCTTTTTAAAACTCAAATGCTATGCCAGATGTTATAAGAAGCAGTAAATCAGTAAGTTATAAATGAGTATAATTATTACTTTAAAAATAAGTGTATCAATATCGAACATTTGGTGCACATTCGTGTACGTATTTGGGGTATTATGAGAAAGCGTTACCCCTCTTATTGATGGTAATATGTCCTTTTAATCCAGGATTATGGTCTTTTTGCCTTTATAGTATAATTTGGATTGAACCGTTTTACCTGATGTGGATCTGCTTTCGAAAACTCCTGGTTGACATCCTCCTGCAAAGAGTGTAAAAGTGCCAGGGTCCAATATTTTATCCCCATTGGCATTTATCACACCGAAGGTTTCAGGGTTGAGCTGAAATGTTACAACTTTGCTTTCACCAGCGTTTAAATATACTTTCTTAAAACCACATAAGGAATGGATAGGAACCGGCTCATCAGATGTTTCATTACGCAGGTATAGTTGCACAACTTCCTGGCCTCCAGTGGCTCCTGTATTTGAAATGTTAACTTTCACTTCTATTGGAATATCGCTACTAATCTGATTGTTTGAAATTTCAATGTTTTTATATTGAAAAGAAGTATAGCTCAACCCGAATCCAAAAGGATATAGTACAGGGCCATCAAAATATTTATAGGTATGACCGGTCATGTCGTAATTATCGAATTCCGGTAAATCTGTAACGGATTTGTAAAAAGTAAGGGGTAGCCGGCCGGAAGGGTTGTGTGTGCCAAAGAGTACATCGGCAATGGCTTCACCTCCCGCTTCACCGGGATACCATGCGTGCAGAATCGCAGGAATATGTGCATCGGCAAAATTAAATGTAATAGAGCTGCCACCTAATAATACCAGTATGGTGGGCTTACCCAGCTTAGAAATATTTTTGATAAGTTCCTTTTGAGTATCCGGCAGATCGAGGTCGGTTCGGTCTCCACCATCAAACCCTTCAATTTTAACTGGCATTTGTTCGCCTTCAAGATCCGGAGACAGCCCCATCGCCAATATGATCACCTCAGATTTTTTAGCAATATCGAGTGCTTCTTTAATCAGATCCTGGCCGGGTATGGCCCATGACAGATGCATCTGAGGATCTGAGCCATAACTGACAAACTCAATTTTTATGGGATAGGCTTTACCCCCCTCAAGTTCAACTTCTGTCGTTTTACTTCCGGGTTCATCTCTACCTTCAAAACCATAATGTAATGAATCATTGAGGAAAAGTCGGATTTTATTAATTCCAGTTGCTTTTATAATGTATTTTCCGGTTTTCCAGGCTTTAATCATCCCTTCCCATCTAACTGAAAAGGAATCAGCTTCTTTTCCGGTTACAGGTGTTTTACCTACCCAGGTAAAATTTATCGTTGTGTCTGTCCTTGTAAAAGCGGGCTGTCCTTTGAATTCCGGATTGTCAAAATAAGTGCCTTGTAAGCCAGATTCAGCCCCGGTTTCACTGGATACATACAGATTATTTTTAGAAATGATCCTAAATGGAGGAATACCGGGAGCTATTTCACATCCTTCAGCATATTTGACTTCTATACTATCATTTGTCTTTTTCATAATGGCTTGCAATGGTGTTGAGTAACTGGTCGGTGTGCCATAATAATTACCCAGCAATACACGGTAACTGTTGGCATTTGGCCCTATAACGGCGATAGATTTTGTCGATTTTTTTATAGGTAAAGTATGATTATCATTTTTTAACAATACGATGGATTCTCGAGCTGTCTGCAAAGTCAACTGTTTGTGTTTGGGGGAAGCCACAACATCGTATGGAATATGAGCCCATTTTACATGCTCGGGATCATCAAACAATCCCAGCTGAAACCGGGCTTTAAACAACCTGAATACAGCAGTATCGATGGTGGCTTCAGATGTTTCGCCTTTTTCTATGGCTTCCTTTAGATGTGCAAAGGTCACGCCGCAATTTAAGTCTGTGCCGACATCCACGGCCATGGCTGCAGCAGCTGATTTAGTATCCACGATATGATGGTATTCTTTCATATAGAAATCTGAAATGGCCCAGCAATCGGATACCACATAGCCCTTGAACCCCCATTTTTCTCTTAGAATTTTCTGGAGAAGCAGGTTGCTGCCACAGCATGCATCACCCCTGAACCTGTTATATGCACACATAACAGATGCCACATTCGCTTCCTTAACAGATGCCTCAAATGCAGGCAGATATGTATTGTACAAATCATAGTTGCTAACCTGAGCATTAAAAGAGTGTCTGCTCGATTCCGGACCATTGTGTACGGCAAAGTGTTTGGCTGTGGCCACTACCTTAAGATATTTGGGGTCATCGCCTTGCAAACCTTTAATGAATTGTACGGCCATGCGAGAGGTGAGATATGGATCTTCCCCGTATGTTTCCTGTCCCCGGCCCCAGCGAGGGTCTCTAAAAATATTGATGTTAGGTGTCCAAAAAGTAAGTCCCTGGTAGATATTTCTTTTGCCGTTTTTTTCAAAATTATGGTGTTTTGCCCTGGCTTCATCCGAAATGACAATAGCCACCTCTTTCATCAGGGTTTGATTCCACGTAGCAGCCATACCAATGGCTTGTGGAAAAACTGTGGCTTTTCCGGCTCGTGCCACCCCGTGCAAGCACTCATTCCACCAATTATATTCCGGTATGTCCAGATGTGGAATGGCTGGTGCATCGTATTTCATCTGAGAAATTTTTTCTTCAAGGGTCATATGTGATACCAAATCCCATGCTCTGTTTTCCAATGGAAGTGCCTCGTCTTTATATTTTTTGGGTTGGCTATTGTCAGAGCATCCAAAAAGTAATACCATTATGAGTGTAAGAAAAAAAGTGCCGGCAAATGATTTCATATCAGATAGATATTATAGTTGTATAAAAATTAAAATGAAATTCAACTAAAGATTCCATAATTATTATAAATTTAGCATGAAATATCAGTAAAAGAAAAGATGGTGCAAAATCCTGGTAGAATTATTGAAGATAACGAAGTGCAGGATATCCTTCGGAAAATTCCTATTTTTAAAGGCTTGAATGAAGAGGTATTACAATCGTTGCAAGTGTTGTTGGAAAAAGAGGTGTGCCCGGCCAATACAAGGATCATTGAAGAAGGTGCCCCTGGCGATTCAATGTTTATTCTGTTGACGGGAAATGTTCGAATCACAAAGAATGGAGGAGGTGGAAAACAAGTGCTGATCACTATTTTTGAGGGGGGGACTTATTTCGGCGAACTGGCCCTTATCGATAACCGCCCAAGATCGGCAAATGTCACAACAGATACAGAATCAGTAGTGATGCGTCTTCGAAAAAGCATTTTTGATAAAATGTTAAGTGAGAATAATGAATTTGCAGCTCTTTTTTATAAAAATTGCCTTGAAGAAACCATTGCCAGGATACGGGAGACTGCTAACAACCTGACCGTTTCGCAGAATGTACTAAGTCAAAAAAGTAGCCGGCTTGATGAAATTGATGCTGATCTGTCAAATGCAAAGGCTATTCAGGATTATTTTTTAAGTAAGGACAAACTAAGTGATGAACGTTTCCTGGCCAAGGGGATTCGTCAGTCTTTTATATACAGGCCTTACCTGGAGGTTGGTGGAGACTTTCTCAATGTCATTGAGCCAGACGATCATCATTATGGTATCATCATTGCCGATGTAATGGGGCATGGCATTTCTGCAGCCATGGCCACAGGTGTTTTACGGGGGGCGTTTACCATCTTTTCAAAAGATACCGCACTTAAACCCAACCGCCTGATGGAAAAAATGAATAGTCATTTTTACGAGATCTTTAAATCGATGTTCGCTACATGCTATTATGCAGTTATCGACATTGAAGCAGGCACAGCCTGTATGGCCAAAGCCGGTCATATGGATCCTCTTATATGGAAGCAGGACAAAAAAGATTTGCTTACGCTTGATTCGCCTGGATTAGGCCTTGGTATTGTTTCTGATGTAAATTATAAAGAAATACAGGTGAAGATAGATCGGGGCGATAAGATCCTTTTTTTTACCGATGGTATGGCTGAACAAAAAAATGAAGCTGGAGAGATGTACAGCCAGGAGCGAATGGAACAGCTATTCAGAGAATTGAGTTTGAGTGAAGAAAAACACATTGTCAATCGATTGTTCGATGACCTGGAAAGCTTTCGTGGCAAGTGTGGTTTTGAGGATGATGTAACCTTGATGTTATTAGAATTTTAGTGTCGTGTCAAGTTTGATGGTTCGGTTAAGCCGTAGTAACTTTTGTTCCTGAAAAGGCAAAGGGGCCTAAGAATATTTTTTGAATATATCATTCTATTTTCTAACTTGACACATTACTGGTCGTTATAACACCTTTAAGCCGTTGTCCGGTAATTATTGAACCACCCTATGAAAATAAGCAGACGAGAATTCTCGATGTTTTTACTTGCTGGCATGGCAGGTATGCATATTCCACTTTTAGTTAGAGGCAGATCAAAAGCGAAAAAGCCGGTTATTATGACTGTAAACAGCCCAATTAAGGCAGAAATGGCTGGCACCTGTCTCACTCATGAACATGTACTGGTAGATTTTTCTGGTGCTGATAAAATAAACCCCAATAGTTGGAACATCGATCAGGTGATCTCTGTTGTCAAACCTTATTTGGAAAGAGTAAATTGGTTTGGAGTACAGACTTTTTTTGATGCCACCCCCGCATTTTTAGGTCGTGATCCTGAATTGCTGATGCGTCTTTCTATGGATACCGGTGTGAATATCGTAACCAACACAGGATACTATGGGGCACAAAACAATAAGTACCTCCCTCAACATGCTTTTGATGACACCGTTGATCAATTGGCTGAGAGATGGATTAAAGAATGGAAAAGGGGAGTGGATGATACTCCTATCAAACCCGGCTTTATTAAAATTGGAGTAGATCCGGGACCACTTTCTGATATTCATAAAAAGCTGGTTAATGCAGCTGCCTTAACCCATTTGCAAACGGGTTTGACTATCACTAGCCACACTGTTGGGGCTGGAGCAGCTTTTGAACAATTGAAATTACTGAATGAGAAAGGAGTAGCAGCAGAGGCGTTTGTATGGATCCATGCTCAGGAGGAAAAAGATCTTTTAAAACATGTGGAGGCAGCATCAAAAGGAGCATGGATCAGTATGGATGGGGTTCGTGAAGATAATGCTTCCAATTATGTTGAAATGCTTCTTAATTTAAAATCTAATGATTTGATTCATAAAGCCTTGATCTCCCATGATGCCGGTTGGTATTCACCAGGGAATGATCCTGGTGGTTTTTTTACACCGTATGAGGCTATTTTTACTACATTAATTCCGCAGTTAAGGAAAAAGGGATTTACGTTGGCAGAAACAGACCGGCTTTTAATTCAAAATCCATCGACTGCCTTTTCCATTAGTGTTAAGAAATCCTGATTTTTTCATTGTCAGCTGGAAAATTATGAAAACCCGGCTGAGCCAGATTGCACAATTAGAAAAATCTGCCCGCCTCTCTACTGTTATTCGCATATTTTTCTCCAATCGGAGAGAGTTTTCCATATTTCTGATTTATGTAAGAAAGGTCAATAAAACTGAAAAGTTTTCAATATCTAAATTGCTACATTTGAATAGACTCATTTAGCCTGAATATTAATAATATGAATGTAGATCAAAGTGAAAAGTTTTCCATGTATTTGTCTGTCCAGAATCTTTTTGATGGGCATATTGGAGTCTGGAGTAACATACTTGTATTAATAGAAGTTAAGCGGGATTTTGACGAGGTTACTCAAGGTATTACTTTCCATTACGGGGGAGGATTTTTTGATGAACATTCACTGGAAATGCAAAAGGATAAAATGAAAAGACATCTTGCAGGTAAAGCTACACTTATAGCAGGGGCGCTTCAGGCCTATGCGGTAGTGAAGGAGGATGAAATGCTACAATTGATAGCATCTTTACAGGAATCTGATATTTTTAATGCTCGTGAAGAAGAAATTGCGGGAGTTATTGGCCCCATATTAGACGAAGCCAGGGCACGGCAATTTGATTTGAATAATTTTGGAATTTCCGGAGCTATGATACGCGAAGTGGAGTCTTCTCTATCCGGTTATTTGTATCTCACTGGTTTGTCAAATAGGTCAGAAAAGCACAGAAAAAACCTGAAACCGGATATTGAGGAGCTGTTTTTTAGGGGTGATTATTTGTTAAACAGTAAATTGGACAAACTTATTATCCAATTTAGAGGAGCACACCCTGATTTTTATCATGAATATCTACGGATTCGGCAGCTACATAAAAGCGGTGTGGTCGCTTAAACTGATCAATAGAGGTGCGATTTATCGCGCTTTTACTGTTATTTTTGAATGATGTATTTCATGGCACAATCCAGGAATATCTCCCATTGTTCCGGGTCTTCAGCATTTCCTTTATTCCACTTTTTTACCATTTCATCAATGAGAACTTCTTTAAAACTAAAACGTTTGAACAGATTGCGGCAAAACTCCATTTCCCTATCGTCAATCACACCGTCTGCTAACATCATGCCGACAGTGTCATATAGTAAAGCTATTTTTTTTTCTGATGTTTCAGGTATAATAAGCTCTGATATTTCTTCAGACTCGATGATTTGCTGAATCTGTTGAGGTTTTAACTTATATTTCAGGCCAATGTCAAACAGGAATTTCTTCTCGTCTTCATGAAAATATCCATCAGCCCTGGCTAGTGCTACAAGGTTTTGAAGATGACTTTTTTTAAATTTCAGATACTGGTATTCAAAAAATCCAATCATAGAATCTTTTTATATTGATATTCAAAATAAAACTAATCAAAAAAATTAATAATTTGGAATAATATGCTCTTGAATTTATTCAACATCCATTAAATTTTCTAAAGATTTGGATTTTATCTAAAATTTGGAGTTTTAGTCAGCTATTCTATATCTATTCCAAAACTGCTTCAATTTGTGTCATTTTCGCATTTGTATATGTGCCTGAAGTAGCGTATCGTATAATTCCTTTTTCATCCAGAACGAAAAAATATGGAACATCCCGCTCTTCAAAATTGAGGGAGTTTTTATAAGGTTTCAGTTTTCCCTTATAAAACAATATATATTTTTGCATCGAAGGGTGAATATGTTTTATGGCTTTTTTCATAGCAGTTTTGGTTGCCGCTGTTTTGACCCCTGTAAACATTGGTACGAAATAAACATTTACATCATAACCGAAGCCACCAAACATTGAACCCATATCACCTGTTCCTGCGCTCAGAAATTTGTCATATATAGGTTGAAACCATGAATTGAGAGCATTTTCAGATTTTTTGGAAAAAGCCATGCCGAGTAATGTAAATTTACCCTTTGAGTCTTTGGGCAGGTAAATCGTTTGTGCTTCCAGAGTAAGGGTTTTCATTTCAGGAAAAGGTTTATCTTTAACCTGACTAAAGGTGGGCCCGTAAAGAAAAATGAGTACGGCAGAAAGTATGACAGTTGTTCTCATAGAATACTTTTTTTACTACATTAACTGCAAATTATCAGATTTATTTTGAAATTAACGTATCAGTTTTAACATTTGTTTGTCTGAAGTGATTACAGGGAAGTATTCCCTCAATGATTTTTTACTATTAATAGCATAATTAATGCCAAAGCCATGTTTAAAAAAACTATTCATTTATTTTTTGTGATTTTTTTGTTAGTATTTCAATTGGGATGTAATAAGTATTCAGATTCAGATATTGATTGCACTACCTATGAGGAACCAGATAATCCTAATCCTATTTCTACTGAAAGTTGGAATCAGGTATCTCGTGGGTTACATGCATCTATCGGTTCTACCGATGAACGATATGCGAAATATTCGGTTCCAAATGTAGAGTTGGGAAAAATCTGGCAGGGTGCAGGTTGGCAGGGTGAGAGGGTATCTGCTCAGATAGTATTGTGGGCTGTAGATTCCGTTGCTCGACTGATCCCGGAATTTTCAGACTTCATATCATCAGATGGAGAAATTATGCTGGCCAAAATAGCCAAAGCCCGTTTTGTGCGGTATGTAATAACGGATGAATTTGCTGATGGATGTGGTTATCGCAAACCAGAGGATTTTGCCGCTTCTTTATCAGCTGATGTGCTCGATACAGTAAGGTGTTTTTGCATGGAAGCGCAAACGACCAGGCCAGTATGGATCACCTTTGACATTCCGGCCAATGCAAAACCGGGCAATTATGAATCGATTTTGAAATTTAGTGCAAAGGGAGAGAAAACACAGGAATTTGAGTTTCATATTGAGGTTTTGCCTCAAACTCTACCACCACCAGTCAAATGGAAATTTCACCTGGATTTATGGCAAAACCCGTTTGCCGTTGCACGTGTTTATGGGGTAGAACTTTGGGGAAGGTCATTGGAAAGCATTGAAACCGGTGATGACCATGCTGGCGGATGCAGGACAGAAAGTAATTACTGCTTCAATCAATAAGCGGCCCTGGGGTGGTCAGACAAAAGATCCATTTGATTCAATGATCGGATGGACAAAAATGGCAGATGGAACATGGTTCTATGACTTTTCAGTGTTTGACCGGTGGGTTGAGTTTATGATGGATCTCGGTATTCGTGGACAGATTAATTGCTATACTATGGTGCCGTGGGGCAATAAAGTTTACTATTTTGACAGTTTGAAAAATGAGGAAGTGGAGATTGAAATTGTTCCGGGGACAAAGGAATATGAAGAGATATGGACGCCATTTTTAAAGACTTTTTATTCACATCTACAGAAAAAAGGATGGGATAAAATTACCAGAATAGCTATGGATGAAAGGGCTCCAAAAGAAATGAAGGCCATGCTGAATTTGCTGGAGCGTGAAGCACCTGAGTTAAGCGTTGCTTTGGCAGACAATCATAAAAGTTATAAGTTGTACCCCGATCAATTGAAGGATCTGTGCGTTTCATTCGGATCAACTATCGATGAAGAGGATTTGGAGTATAGAAATTCAAAAGGTTATATAAGTACTTTTTATACGAGTTGTTCGCATGGTTTTCCTAATATATTTACCTTTTCTCCTCCTGCAGAGGCTCATTTTATTGGATGGTACGTTAAGGCGGCCGGTTTTGATGGTTATTTGCGATGGGCGTATTGTAGTTGGGTGCAAGATCCCTTGCATGATTCCCGTTTTAGGGCCTGGCCGGCAGGTGACACCTATTTTGTTTATCCCGGGCCTCGAAGTTCTATTCGATTTGAGCGTTTGAGGGAAGGCATTCAGGATGCAGAAAAAATTCGTATTTTGCGTGATCAGCTATATATGCAGAATGATGCTAACGCACAAAATAAATTGCAAATGCTGAATCAGGTGGTATCACAATTCGACATACTGGAACGGCCTGACAATTTTGAGGAGATATTATCAGACGCGAGGAAAATAATTAATGAGTTATCAAGAAAATAAAAAAATATAGTGATATGAAACCGGCATGGCCGGAGCAAATTTAGGACATATAAGTGTTTATAGACAGAGCCTAATTAAATTGGATATCCACCTTTTTAAAGGGTGGATTATTTATTAATAATAAAATACATCAATGTATATCATCATTATTCTTTTATTAGCT
>Ga0164313_10003147_pt1 | contig 14737 bp, 15 predicted proteins | sample GuaBasSedimGuay4_FD_113735 | JGI IMG/M metagenome (GOLD analysis project Ga0164313, IMG submission 113735) | Subseafloor sediment microbial communities from Guaymas Basin, Gulf of California, Mexico - Guay4, Core 4569-4, 0-3 cm | ecosystem: Environmental > Aquatic > Marine > Hydrothermal vents... | reverse complement strand
GTGGATTGGGGTGATCAGCAAGTTTCAGGAATCTTAGAACTTACCGAAATCTCAGTGAATGGATGTATATCCTCACCCATAAGCATACAGGTTGAAGTCACCGGACCCGAACTTGATCTTGGAGAGAATACGGGCATTTGCAGCGGGACTTCAATAACCATAGATCCGGACGGAGATTACACATCCTACTTATGGCAGGACGGAAGTACTGAACCGGTTTACACCACAGATCAGGAAGGATGGGTGATTCTTGAAGTGTGGGATGAATTTAGCTGTAACGCAAAAGACAGTGTCTATGTTACGGTTTATGAGGTCCCCTTTGTGGATCTGGGACCAGATACATCGGTGTGTGTGGATGAGGGCCTGGTGCTGGATGCAGGAACAGACGGAGATAGCTACATGTGGTCCACGGGCGATGTCAGTCAGCAGATAACCATTTATGAAGACGGGAACCAGGAGATCTGGGTGGAGGTAGGAAATTCTGATGGATGTGTGGGGGGGGATACGGTTTTTATAGCAGAGTGTGACATCTATCAACTGTTTGATCCGCCAACTGCTATCACCCCCAATGGGGATGGTGTAAACGATGTATGGAACTTATATGCCTTACAGGAATTCCCCCAGGCGGAAGTGGAGATTTACGATCAGTGGGGAACACTGGTATGGAAATCGGAGCCGGGTTACCCTCAGCCATGGGATGGGAACAAGATGGATGGAAGGCCTGTACCCGTTGATTCCTATCACTTTGTGGTCTTTTTTAACGATGGAAGTGATAAGAACTATGTGGGTTATGTGACTGTAATTAAATAAGAATGAGAAGGCTCATATATATAGTTATGCTACTGTTGATCTTCCTGGTCGAGGGAAAATCTCAGCAGTCGCCCGTATATAGTCAATATATGCTGAATGGATTCTTATTGAATCCTGCAGTTGCAGGTGCAGAAGGGTATGCAGCGGCAAACCTTACTGTCCGGGAACAATGGATTGGTCTAACGGATGGTCCTGCCACCTATGCCCTGAGCTTCCAGACCAGGTTGATGCAGGAGAGCCATATCTCCAGGTCGAAGTCTGTTCGAAGACGTGGCAAATCAGCATCAAGGGGAGGCCGGGTTGGTCTGGGAGGATATATATATAATCACAGGAATGGTGCAGTGAACCGGACCGGAATAAAACTTACCTATGCCTATCATATAGATCTCAAGAGTGCACAACTTTCCTTTGGTCTCTCTATGGTGGGAACTCAGTACAAGTTAGATGACAGCAGGATAAAACTGGAGATTCCGGACGATAATCTTTGGAGTGGAGTTCATCAAGCGGTCTTCATCCCCGATGCTGATTTTGGGGTTTACCTTTCCAACCCGGACTTCTGGGTTGGTGCTTCGGTGGACCAGCTTCTGGAATCTGCCGTCAAATTTGGAGATCAGGGCTATGAAACCATGATTTTAGAAAGGAACTATAATCTGTTGGGAGGTTATGATTTCATGGTTAACAGAGATCTCACCCTCAGTCCGTCTGCTTACATCAAGGTTGCCGAAAGCGGAGCGATGCAGGTCGATATCAGTGGAAAGTGCTATTTCAAACAGGATTTCTGGGGTGGATTGACTTATCGAACCGGGCATTCTATTGTAATACTGGCAGGTGTAAGGGTAGATCGCCTGGTCTTCGGTTATGCTTTCGATATCGGGTTGAGCGGACTAATGAAACATACCTATGGTACCCACGAATTTACTTTTGTGGCCAGGTTTGGCGATGTGGCCAGCAGGCACCGGTGGTTGAATCGTTATTAAATCTTCAAGGGAGCGTTTAGCATCCATTTACCGGTAAAATGTAGCTTTTGGCCGATTTTTATTTCCGGAACACCTCTTTCCATATTACATTTGATCCTATAAGCTACACTACTATGGAAAAGTATTCAGATTGGGAAAACAAAAAGCCCGGAGAGGGACACTCACAAGACGACAGACCTCCAGGTCAATTTAAAAGATCAGGAAGAGCGCATCTGCTACTGGGCATTGTATTGATGTTCCTGGGTTTGTTCCTAATTGCCGACCTGGCGGATATTATCCCGTGGCGGCTCAGGGACTTTCTCTTTACGTGGCAGGCTCTGCTGGTATTGATTGGATTGGTTATGCTTTCCAGCAAGGAGAATAAGAGTACCGGGATCATTTTGATTGCGGTAGGATCATTTTTCCTATTTCCGCGAATCATTCATGTGCCGGACTACTGGCGCTCTCTATTCTGGCCAGCAATGCTGATTCTGCTTGGACTGGTGGTAATTTTCGGCAGTCGAAGACATGGTGGCGGGGGAACCTACTTCGGGGGACATAAAAAGCGTGCTTCCAGTGAGGACTGGCTTGACGATGTCACTGTCTTTGGAGGCGGAGACAGGATCGTTCATTCCCAAAATTTCAAGGGTGGGAAGATCACTCATATTTTCGGCGGTTCTAAAATTGATTTTACCCGTGGAAATTTGGCTCCTGGCAAGAATTACCTGGAGGTTGTCCTGATCTTTGGGGGGACCAAATTAATTGTTCCGGAAAGCTGGGAAGTGAAGATGGAAGTGACTTCGGTTTTTGGCGGTTTCTCCGACAAGCGGGTCAAATCCATTGTGGTTTCCGATTCAGACAGGAGTCTTCATATTACAGGGGTGAGTGTATTTGGCGGTGGTGAGATTGTAAATTATCACTGAGCATGAGTCATCCCATTACCGGAAACAGGAGGTCCATTCTGATCTATTCCCTGGTCTGGCTGATGGTTGCAGCCACCCTGGGTGTGCTCTACCTGTATGTCTTTGACTTTCCCTTACAGGTTGTGTTAAGCGATGCCTTACTTTCCAGCTTTTTGTTTGGATTCACCGGTCTGCTTGCCTGGTATCCCACCCGGTATATCCCATTTCAGCGGCAATCTCCATTCTATTCTATTTTGGCACATGTGGTGGCTGGCCTGGTTATCATGGGAAGTTGGGTCCTGTTAAGCTATGCAATGCTGAATGCCATCTTTAGCGGTCAGGCGGACTATGTCGAATTTCTCAACAGGACAGTGGTCTGGAGGTCCATGTTGGGCGGACTTATCTACCTGGTGTTGGTACTGATCTATTACCTGGTCTCCAACAATCAGAAGCTACAGGAAAGGTCCCAGCAGGAGGAACGCCTGAAAGGAATGGTGAGGGAAGCAGAACTGAATATGCTGAAATCCCAGATCAATCCCCATTTCCTGTTTAACTCTCTAAATTCAATTGCCTCTCTGACCATGAGCAATCCGGAAGAGGCCAGGGAGATGATTATCAGGCTTTCGGATTTTCTTAGGTATTCCTTGAAACATCGGGAAAATGAGTATATACCTTTGAGTGAGGAGCTGGGCAGAATGAAGGATTACCTGGCTATTGAAAAGGTCAGGTTTGGAGAGAAACTATTATATGAGTTTAAAATTAGCGGCGAGTGTGATAAGTTCCCGGTCCCAACCATGATCTTTCAGCCTCTTTTCGAAAATGCGATCCGTCACAGTGTATATGAGAGTGTGGATCCGGTGACCATCAAATTTTCATGTGTTCCTGAAGAGGGATATATGAAAGCTGTTATAAGCAATGATTACGATCCCGCTATTCCTACCAGGAAAGGGACGGGGGTAGGTCTTCAGAATGTCCGGCAACGCATAGCACTGGCTTATAAAGAGAAGGGTGCCGTTCAATGGTCGGGTAAAGAGGGTGTATTTACTGTTACCATTTTATTTCCACGTATATTTATGTAAAGATGACTAGCACAAAGATTATCATTGTTGAAGATGAACGGCCGGCCAGGGACTTGATGAAGACTTACCTGGAAGCTTTTCCAGAGATGGAGGTCATTGGTGAGTATGACAATGGATTTGATGGTCTGAAGGCCATCAATAAATTAAAGCCCGATGCCATCTTCCTGGATGTCCAGATGCCTAAGCTAACAGGATTTGAGCTGCTGGAGGTTCTTGAACATCAGCCTGAAGTGATATTTACCACTGCCTATGATCAGTTTGCCATACGCGCATTTGAAAGGAATGCGGTAGACTATCTTTTAAAGCCCTTTTCAAAGGAGCGCTTCAAAGAGGCTATTTCAAGACTTAGTTCACGGATGGAGTCAAATGAAGGGAGTGGAAAAGGGGAGAGTGGTATCGAAAAGATACGGCAGCACTTTGCCGAGAGTGATGAGAAACTGCACCGGGTAGTCATTAAAAAAACCGGTAAGATCCACGTTATCTCCACTGACGATATAAATTTTCTGGAAGCACAGGATGACTATGTGATGATTTATACTGATGAAGGCAAATATTTGAAGCAGCAAACCATGAAGTACTTTGAGCAACACCTGGATAAGCAGCAGTTTGTGAGGGTGCATCGCTCCTATATTGCTAATATCAAATGCATCGAACGCATTGAACCCTATGAAAAGAGTAACTTTGTTCTGATACTCAAGGATGGGAATAAGGTACCCGTGAGTCGCAACGGCATGCAAATACTCAAGGAGAATCTTGATTTTTAAATATAAGTAGATAGCCGATGGCCCTGCAAATCGAAGAGAAGAATCTGAACAAGTTCATTGTAATAGGGGACCGGGTATTGATTAAACCAAAAAACCAGCAAGACAGAACCAAATCTGGACTTTACCTGCCTCCGGGGGTCCAGGAGAAGGAGCAGATACACAGTGGTTATGTCTTAAAGGTAGGGCCTGGATACCCCATCCCTGCCATTCAGGATACAGATGAGCCCTGGAAGGACAGGAGCGATGAAGTGAAATACGTGCCCCTGCAACCAAAAGAGGGTGATGAGGCAATCTATCTCCAGAAGAGTGGATATGAGATTGAGTTCAACAAAGAGAAATATATAATCATTCCCCATTCTGCAATTCTAATGCTCATCAGAGATGAGGACCTCTTTAAGTAGGCTTGCCTGATTTCCAACGTCCGCTTTTCCGTAAGGCCTGATCCAGGATCCACTCAATCTGTCCATTGGTACTGCGGAATTCATCCGCTGCCCATTTCTCCAGCGCTTCCATTTTTTCTGGATCTACCCTGAGGACAAAAGCTTTCTTTTTACTCATTTTACTGATGCAATGTTCCTGTATTCACTATCGGGGTTGGATCCTTATCTCCACATAGTACAACCATTAAATTGCTCACCATGGCTGCTTTTTTCTCATCATCAAGATCCACAATCTGTTTTTCAGCAAGTTGCTCCAGTGCCATCTGAACCATCGAAACAGCGCCTTCAACAATTTTAAATCTGGCCGCTACCACTGCAGTGGCCTGCTGCCTTCTTAACATGGCACCTGCAATCTCTTCCGCATAGGCAATAAAGTTGATTCTTGCCTCGATTACATGAACACCTGCCATTTCCAGACGTTCCCTGATCTCCTCCTCAAGCTCATGATTAACCTCATCACCACCACCCCTGAGGGTAATCTGTGCATCATGATCCTCAAAATTGTCGTAGGGATATATACCAGCCAGTCTCCGCAGAGCCGTTTCACTCTGCACATATACAAAATGAACATAGTCATCTACTTCAAATGCGGCTTTGTAGGTATCCTCCACTTTCCAGACCAATACACAACCAATTTTGATGGGATTACCTATTTTATCATTCACTTTAATGGTCTCACTATCGAAATTCCGGGCTCTTAAGGATATTTTTTTCCGTACAAAAAAGGGATTGACCCAGAACAGGCCATTTGTCTTAATGGTTCCCTTATAGGCACCAAAAAGAATTAGAACGGATGATTCATTTGGATTGACAACCGTAAATCCTATAGATATCAGGAATGCTGCCAGGCAAAGGGGGATCCCCAGCCATATTAATCCAGTTATGAATGTGAATACTGTTGCAAGAATAATAATCAGAAGTATAAAAAGCATAAGATACCCTGATATGGCCCTGTATGTTCCTTCCTGTTTTTTCATGGCATGTGAGTTTAGTGATATTATAATGATATCATAAAAATATCACATATTTTTCAGAAATGCAAATTTTGGATAAGAAGTTGAGGTCTAAGTGAGCGGACTTAGTGCTCCATACACTCCTTATGTCTGAAACACCGTACCAGGTGATCGTTTATCAGGCCAGTGGCCTGCATGTGTGCATAGAGGGTTGTGGAACCCAGGAATTGAAATCCCCTTCCTTTCATATCCTTTGCTATGGTATCTGAGAGCGGTGTGGTGGCTGACATTTCTGACATGTCATTATAGTAGTTGACCACCTGCTTCCCATCCGTAAATCCCCAGAAGTAGTTACAGAAGCTCCCATATTGCTCCTGGATCTCCAGGAAACGCCTTGCATTGTTGATAGATGATTCAATTTTCTTCCGGTTCCTTATAATCCCAGTATCCTGGAGCATAATTTGGATACGTTTTTCATCAAAATGCACCACCTTTTCCGGATCAAATCCCTCATATAATCTTCTGTATCCATCACGCCTCTTCAGAATGGTAAGCCAGCTTAGACCTGCCTGGGCCGATTCTAGTACCAGGAATTCAAATTGCCTGCGATCATCCCGTACGGGAAAGCCCCATTCCTTGTCATGATATTCCACATAGACCGGATCTGATCCGGACCAGGTGCAACGTATAAGTTCTGCCATGCTCCAAGTTAATGAATCTTCAGATTTTATTTAGAATTATTATAAAATTGTGGCTCATGAAAGGGGTGAAATGATTTGTTGTATCTTTGTGTCACAGAAGTCTGGTTTTTTTTATCTATGAATGTGAAAAGAATAACAGCATCTTGAAAATTGTCATTTTACAATGATTGGAAAATCAATAAAGAAGCATTATGAGCAAGATTAAATCACTTGCAGATCTGCTTAGGATCCGCGATGAACAACAAACCGGATTGCAAACCCGGGAGAAGGGTGAAGTGGCTGAAGAGCTTGTGCAGGTAAAGGTGGCCATGGCTACCTGTGGAATTGCCTCCGGCGCCAGGGAGACCATGGAATTTATGGCTGAAGCACTGGAAAAGCGAGGTGTGGATGCCGCTGTGACCAAGGTCGGTTGCATGGGTTATTGCTATGCAGAACCTACTATAGAGGTGAGGCTCCCTGGAAGAGAGCCGCTTGTATTTGGCGGAGTTAATAGAGAAAAAGCCGACGAAATCATTGAGAAATATATCAAAGGTGGTGAACTGGTGGATGGGATCATCCCGGTAAACTACCAAACTGTAGATTGAAAGAAATTAGGAGGAACGGAAATGTCAAAATACAGTAAGAACATCAACAAGAAACAGATTAGGATTGCCCTGCGAAACTGTGGTATGATCGATCCTGAAATTATCGAAGAGTATATCGCCAGGGATGGATACCATGCCCTTGGGGAAGTACTGACCAGGCAAACACCCGAAGAGACCATTGAGTTGATGAAGGCTTCCGGATTAAGAGGTCGTGGAGGAGCAGGCTTTCCGGCCGGGTTAAAGTGGGATTTTGCCCGGAAGAATGAAGCCGATCAGAAATATGTGGTTTGCAATGCTGATGAAGGTGATCCCGGTGCATTTATGGATCGCTCCATTCTGGAAGGTGATCCGCATTCGGTTCTTGAAGCCATGGCCATTGTAGGTCGTTGTATCGGTTCCGATATGGGTTATATCTACATCAGGGCTGAATATCCGCTGGCGATCGCACGTTTGAAAATTGCCATTGAACAAGCCAGGGAGTACGGATTGCTTGGAAAGGATATCCTTGGTTCCGGATTCAATTTCGATATTGATTTGAAGTATGGAGCAGGAGCCTTTGTTTGTGGTGAAGAGACTGCCCTGATCCACTCCATGGAAGGAGAACGGGGCGAACCAACACTGAAGCCTCCTTTCCCTGCGGAAAGTGGCTATATGGGGAAACCCACCAACGTAAATAACGTGGAGACACTGGCCAATGTGCCGGTGATCATCTTAAAAGGAGCCGAATGGTTCAGCAGCATCGGAACGGAGAGTTCCAAGGGGACCAAAGTATTTGCCCTGGCTGGTAAAATTAATAACGTGGGACTGATTGAGGTTCCTATGGGGACCACCCTGCGTGAAGTTATCTTCGAGATTGGTGGTGGTATCAAGGATGGTAAGAAATTTAAGGCAGCTCAGACCGGTGGACCATCCGGTGGATGTCTGACCGAAAAACACCTGGATACACCCATTGATTATGAAAACCTGGTGGCCAATGGCTCCATGATGGGATCAGGAGGGATGATTGTGATGGATGAAGACGATTGCATGGTCTCCATTGCACGCTTCTACCTCGATTTTACTGTGGAGGAGTCATGCGGAAAGTGTGCCCCGTGCAGGATCGGAAACAAACGCCTGCATGAGTTGCTCCAGAGGATCTGCGAAGGCAAGGGCGAGGAGAGTGATCTGGTCCGCCTGAGGAACCTGGGTGAGGTAATTAAAGACACCTCCCTCTGTGGTCTGGGTCAGAGCTCACCCAACCCGGTACTCTCCACCATGGACAATTTCCCGGAGGAGTACCTGAGCCATGTGGTGGACAAGAAATGTACATCCGGAGTATGTACCGACCTGCTGGAGTATTTTATCGTAGAGGAGAATTGTATAGGCTGTACAGCCTGTGCAAGGGCTTGTCCGGTAGGATGTATATCAGGGGAGCGAAAAGAGCCACACCTGATCAATCCGGATACATGCATCAAATGCGGAGCGTGTATGGAGAAATGTAAATTCGATGCAGTGATCTTAAAATAACGTAGAGAGATGAGTCTAGTTAAACTTACTATAGATGGAAATAAGGTGGAGGTCCCTGCGGGAACCACCATCTACAAAGCCGCGAAACAGCTGGATATTGATATACCGATCCTCTGTTACATGGATTTGAAAGATCTGAATATTGAGAACAAACCAGGGGGTTGCAGAATATGTTCCGTGGAGGTTGAGGGCAGGAGAAACCTGGCCCCTTCATGCTCCACAGCTGTGGCTGAAGACATGCTTGTCAGAACCAACAGCATGCGAGTGATCAATGCCCGCAGAACCGTGATGGAACTAATCCTTTCGGATCATCCCAAGGATTGCCTTTCCTGTGCCAAAGCGGGAAACTGTGATCTGCAGGACATGGCCGTCTTACTAGGAATCAGGGAGATCCCCGGTCAGGAGTATGCAGAGATGTCGACCTACAGGCTCGATACCTCACCTTCCATTATCAGGGACCTGGACAAATGCATCATGTGTCGCAGGTGTGAGACCATGTGCAATGATTTCCAAACCGTTGGTGCGCTGCATGCAGTGAATCGAGGATTCGAAGCGGTAGTTGCTCCTGCTTTTGAGATGAATCTGGAGCACTCTCCCTGTACCTACTGTGGACAGTGTGTGGCAGTTTGTCCCACAGGCGCACTGACCGAAGTGGATCATACGGGCAAAGTGATTGCAGCCCTTAACGATCCTACCAAGACCGTGGTGGTCCAGACCGCCCCGGCCGTCAGGGCTGCTTTGGGTGAGGAATTTGGGATGGAGCCCGGTACCCGGGTCACCGGCCAGATGGTTACCGCCCTGAAGCAGCTCGGATTTGATTATGTCTTTGATACTGATTTTGCCGCCGACCTCACTATTATGGAGGAGGGAACCGAGCTGCTGGGACGTTTGAAAAGACATCTGGAAGGTGACGAGAGTGTACAACTTCCGATCTTGACCTCCTGCTGTCCGGGTTGGGTAAACTTCTTCGAGTATAACTATCCCGATTTGAAAGATGTGCCCTCAACGGCTCGCTCTCCTCAGCAGATGTTTGGCGCCATTGCCAAGACCTATTTTGCAGATAAGATCGAGGTGGACCGGAAGGATATGGTGGTGATATCCATCATGCCCTGTCTGGCCAAGAAGTATGAGTGTCAGCGCGATGAGTTCTCTGTAGACGGGAATCCGGATGTGGATTTCAGCATCTCCACCCGCGAATTGGCACACCTGATCAAACAAGCCAATATGGACCTCAATAAACTGGAGGAAGATGATTTTGACGCTCCCCTGGGTGAGTCTTCCGGAGCAGCAGTAATTTTCGGTGCCACAGGTGGAGTGATTGAAGCTGCAACTCGTACCGCCTATGAGCTCCAAACAGGAAAAACACTGGAAAAGGTTGATTTTAAACAGCTCAGGGGAATGGAAGGGATCCGATCTGCAACAGTGGATTTTGATGGCTTGGATATAAATATCGGGATTGCACATGGACTGGGCAATGCGAGAAAGCTGCTGGATGAAGTAAAGGCAGGAAAATCGAAATACCATGCCATTGAGGTGATGGCCTGTCCCGGTGGATGTATCGGTGGTGGTGGTCAGCCCCTACACCATGGAGATGCTTCCATTTTGAAGGCCAGGACCAAAGCGATCTACAAGGAGGACGAAGGAAAAACCATCCGGAAATCTCATGAAAATCCATATATCCTCAAACTCTACGATGAGTTTCTTGGTGAGCCCCTTAGTGAAAAAGCGCATGAATTGTTGCATACGCACTATTTTGATAAGCGAAAAAAGATATTCCAGGTTTAAGACAAATAATTAAGATATTTATGTCAAGCGTTAAAATAGAACTCAGACAGGATCAGGTGGATAAGATTCATTCCATATGTGATTCCTTTGGCAACCAGGAAGGCGAATTAATCAATGTACTGCACAAGTGCCAGTCTACCTTTGGTTACTTGCCAGCCGAGGTCCAGGAGGTTATTTCGGAGAAGATGGAGATGCCTGCTGCAAAAGTATATGGGGTGGTCACCTTCTATTCTTTCTTTACCATGATTCCCAAGGGGAAACATCCCATTTCGATCTGTACTGGTACCGCCTGTTATGTAAGGGGTGCGGAAACCGTATTAAATGAATTTAAGAAACAACTGGAGATTGAGGTGGGGGAAACATGTGAGGATGGAATCTTCTCTCTTTCTTGCCTCCGGTGTGTAGGTGCGTGCGGACTGGCTCCGGTGGTGCAGGTTGGAGACAAGACTTATGGCCGGGTTGCTCCTGACGATGTAAAGGGCATTATTGAAGCATACACCGGGTAAGGAACAGGAATACAAGAGTAAGCGCCTTTGGCATGCTAATTTCGGCTCTTAGTAGTTCATCTTCTGTGGTTTATCAACCCGATTTGACAATCGTCCCGAAATGTACTACTTTTGAATTGGACGTAAGATTGGAAAACTTAAGAAAATGAGGTTAAAGATTTTAACCCCGGCGTTGGCTTTTTCCATTCTTTTAATTTTTGGGTGCACCGAGGAGAAACCGGCTTCGGTCATGCCCGTGACCACCGATTCGGAACTGGCTCTTAAACTCTATGAGACCGGGGTGGTGGCTTTTGATCAGTTTAAACAGAGTCTTTCCTGGCATAGCCTATATACTGCTGTCGAGTTAGACCCTGATTTTTTTATGGCCTCTTTCTGGATGTATTACATGTCCAGCAAAGAATCCAAGGAAGCTGCCGAAAAAGCTTTCCAGTCTGAGGCTCAGCTTAATCCAGCCGAGGAGCAGGTCAGGATGGCCCTGAAATACCTGGTGGACGGACAAGAAGAAAAGGTAGTGGAACATCTGCAGAATCTGGTGGACATGTATCCTTCCGATCCTCAGACTCATAAGATTTTGTACCTCCTGCAGCAAATGTATTTTAAGGACTATGAGGGGGCCATCACCTCCCTTGAACGTGCTATAAGAGAATGTCCTGATTTCCCATTGGCATATAATCAGCTGGGCTATGCATATACGGAACTGGAGGATTACGAAAAAGCAGAAGAAGCCCTTGATAACTATATCAGGCTGGCACCTGATCAGGCCAATCCTTATGACTCCAAAGGTGATTTTTTTATGAGCACTAAGCAGTTTGAAAAAGCATTCGATAGTTATATGAAGGCCTACGAGATTGATCCCTCCACGTTTGAGGTGAGCAAAAAGAAGGCAAAAAAAGCCAGAATGTTGCAGCAAAAAGCAGCCCAGTAGCAGCTACTCTTTCCTTTCAAAAAAGTAACTCTTTTTCTTCACAGTATCATCAAAGGTGTATAGTGCACCTTTTTGGCTACTTGCGTAGCTAATCATAGCAAAGTCTCCAATACACATGATGTTGTGACTCAGCAATAGGGTGGCTGAGAACAAGGTGAACTGGGAGGCCCAGGCTGCAGTAAGGCTGATAATCACCAGATTCATAATAACAAAGGGAACCATGGCCAGGAAGGCCAGTTCTCTTTTTGAGATGGGGAAACGATCGGCAGTTACATAAAAAATGAATTGCTGAAGATCAACTCCAAACCTGATCTTGCGAGCTCCCAGGATTCGGTATGCTAGCCCGTGAAGTAATTCATGCGGGGGAATCACCAGGATACTTCCGGCCAGGACTCCCGCCACAATTTGCCAGAAGATCTTTCCTGCGCTTAAAGACCCTAACCTTACATTCCATATGGCATACAGGATGATGAAAAAAAGGAAGGCTGTATTGATGCTTATGTAGAACAATGGGATAAAACCTCGTTTTCGGATGTTTGTGAGGACAAAAGGGATAATCTGGTCGAAATCCAGCTCGAGCACCATCTTGTAAGCAGGATCCTGTTGCAGGGTCTCAGCATCCGGGCTCTTCTTCGACAGCTTTGATTTCGAATTTGTCATTGGTTTTCGCTAATTTGATGCAGATTTTCAAGTTTGAAAGTAACAAATGAATCGTCATCAGACAAATGGCTATCTGTATGCCCTTGTAGCCTCGCTGGCCCTTGCAGCATCTTTTGTATTCAGTAAGTCGGCATTGAACCTCCTGACCATGTTGCAGTTTGGTATGCTCTGGTTTTCAATGGGGGTTGTATGGAACGGCATCTGGTTCTTTTTGAGGCGAGATTATAGAAATGTAAGGGAAAATGCCGGACGTAAGACAGGGGTAGCGGTCGTGATCGCTATTCTGGAGGGCGCGGCAACAGGGCTTTTCTATCTGGCTATTAAGGCTATGGAAAATCCTGCTGTTGTATCTTTTATAGGGAATATAGGTCCGGTTTTTGTCACCCTGATGGGCATCCTGCTGCTAAGAGAGCGGTTTCGAACTACGCAGGTGATCGGCATCGTCATCACCATCATGGGCATATTTGTAATTAATTTCCGGGAGGGAGGATTTGCGGGTTTTTTTGATCCCGGTTCTGTCTATGTAATTAGTGCAGCATTTCTCTTTTCGCTGGCCACCATTGTGGGCCGGAGGATGCACCACCTGCTGGTACCAGGGTATATGTCGCTGATTCGCTCTTTCTTACTTGCTGTGGTAATGGCCCTTCTGTTTTTTCGCGCCGATATCTGGCCTTCCATTCCACTGAATATCTGGAAGGATCTTGCCCTGGGTTCTTTGCTTGAAACCCTTATCGTGATTGTTTTTGCTTACCAGGCTCTAAAGCTTATTGAAGCCACAAAGACTTCCCTGCTGATTAGCACGAAAGGCGTGTGGACACTTCTGCTTGCCTGGATCTTCCTGGGGGTGTTTCCCACAGGGGTACAGCTAGTGGGTGGACTGCTAACATTAGTAGGGGTGTGGTTGATTACCTGGACCCGGAGGACTACTCATCAAGAATAAAAGCGTAGCTGGTCAATCGAGAAGCTTTGCGCTTATAATTCTCCGCTTCGTCCTGAAGTCCTTCTTTTTCATGCAAGCGTGACAATCCCATATATCCCATGGCTCCGTATATTTCGGCAAAGGGACCAAAGGTCTCGGCCAATTCTATGGTTTCCATATATCCGCTTCTGGCCCGGATCTCCTCTCCGGCCTCTTTTTCAGCCAGAAAAGCACCAGCATAGGTTCGTATCATCTCAGAATAGAGATCCTCCTGAGCGATGGTAAGCTCTAACAAATTTCTAACGAGGTCATATCTGTGTTGGTGAAGGAGGATATTAATCAGGTGCCCCTGGTACAGGATATTTCGGGGATAATCTTTTACAAGTCTTTCTGCATAGATAGCTGCTGAATTAAGATCATTTTTGTAATTGAGCTGGATAAGGGACATAAACAGGGTCGCTTCCACCTTCAGGAAAACTGCATGAGAGATAGCGTGATTGAGTTGTTCCAATCCCAGTTCCCGGTCCCCTTTGTGCATAAATGCTACCAGAGGTTTGTAAGCCGGGTGTGCTTCCGGATAGGCTTCAATATAGTAATTATATAGCCCTGTAGAGAAATAGAATTCAACAAATCCTTCTTTTAGATCAAAGCCCTTTTTTGTATACCGGTACATATTTCCCAGGTCGGGTATTACCTTCCCCGTTTTTCCATTATCGGCCCAGAACATAGCCTGGAAGGCTCTTCCGAACAAATCAAAAAAGACCCCTTCTGTAAAGGTCAGGGTATCTTCTCTAAGCTCTTTGGCCAGCTCCATGGCCATCTCCATGAGGCCGATGAACTGTGTGGAAGCCTCTGTGGAAGGAGCAAGTGGGAAGTTTTCCCAGTAAACAATTAAGGCTTCAAGGAAGACAGGTGCGGGATGATCAGGAGTAGAAAATGAGAGTTCTGTCTGGATGCTCCTGGCCTCTTCGAAAAAGAATCCATAGGTGTGCTGCAGGCAATGCTCCACTTTTTCCAGAAGATCGGGCCTGTTAAGATAGGAGGCTTGAGCACTTGCTATGGTCCAGGATATGCTTATCCATCCCAGTGTTATCAGTAGTCGCCTCATGTGGCAAAGATAAAAAATTTAAAAGGCCATCCACCGAAGTGGGCAGTCTTACTAATCGCAGAGATGTTGTGAAAAAGGAGGCAGAGCAGCTCTTTTTTTTGCACATTTGTCTTTTATTCTGCCCATATATGATTCAGAT
>Ga0164313_10003146_pt1 | contig 14738 bp, 7 predicted proteins | sample GuaBasSedimGuay4_FD_113735 | JGI IMG/M metagenome (GOLD analysis project Ga0164313, IMG submission 113735) | Subseafloor sediment microbial communities from Guaymas Basin, Gulf of California, Mexico - Guay4, Core 4569-4, 0-3 cm | ecosystem: Environmental > Aquatic > Marine > Hydrothermal vents >... | reverse complement strand
TAATCCAATCCTTTTTCTTGTTTCGGAGATCTCCGGGGCATAATCCTCCATAAACATGATATACTCTTGCCGCAATTCAGAGAGTTCTCTTTTCAACTCCTCTTTGGTGTCCATCAGCTGAAACGGACTAAACGCCGCATTTTTGTTATGCTTTACGGAAAGAGGGATATAGGACAGAGGATATGGGACTTTCTCTTCCAGAAGGTGTTCTCTGGTGGCTCCTTGCATATTGCCGATTTTTGCAAACTTATCTGTGTCTTGTGAAAAGGTTTCGAATATTACCAATTGATTCAAAACAAATACCAATGCTATTACTGTTTTCTTATTCATAGTTCATTTATTACTTTCTGTCTCCTTCCTTATCCGATGAGATTATCCTTGATTTTCCCTGGTAATTGAAAATACTTACATTACCAATACCATCTGGCAACCAAATACTTCTCGATGAGGATGAAAGGTAGCCGGAACCATAGTATAATTCCACTTTTCTTTTTAAACCTTTATAATTCAATTCATAGAACCAATCCATTCTCACTAAATTCATCACACGATTGTCCTGCTTGTGATGCGTGAATGCCTGCAAAAAGCCATCATTTTCAGTCATGAGGTAAATAGGGTTTCCATCCACAACAATCTGCCCCAGGGCTTTTTTATCACCATCGGCAATTAAATTGGTTTTGGAAGGATCAAGGACTTCCCATTTGAAATCTCCCTTGTTGATCATAACATTTCCATAGGAAGCATCATAGTAACCTGCAATGCTTTCTTCCGCCATGCTATTGCCGATAATCATGATATCCAGACGGTTGTCATTATTGAAATCATCCAATACACTTCCAAAAACTGGAGAAAACTGAGCCTTTATGGGCAAATCATGAATTTTAAACTGCTTCCCGTCCACATTTTCCAGCACAACGGATTGCATCATTTTGCAACTGAAATGTATAGCGCCTTCGAGTTCCTGCGGAGTAAATATATTCTTGAAGGGCGTATTCCCATAGGATTCAAAAGTAACAAACCGGTTTTCAATGCTGGGGATTAGGCTGAAAAGGATATTTCGTGGATGTACAATGTAGGATTCTCCCAGAATATACTTGGTCATAATTGGATCAAAAGTACCATTGCGATCAAAATCTTTGGCATAAATTTCCAGGGGTTGATCAAGAGAAGCTTTGTAAAATGAATTGAGACCATAATTACCCACCAGATAGTCTATGTCACCGTCATTATCAAAGTCACCGCCATTAATACTATTCCACCAACCATCGGTATTCGAAAGATTATAAATTTTAGTTTGATCCACAAAGGAATTGTCCATATTGAGTAAAACTGTAATCTGCATCCATTCACCTACCACCATCAAATCCGGGATATTATCATTATTAACATCCGTCCAAAGCGCAGAAGTCACCATGCCGAGCAATCCTTGCTTTTCACCCAGTTTTTTCGATTTGTCATAAAATTTTCCATCTACATTTTCAAGCAAATAACTTTGAGAAGCAGAGGGGTATTTATTTGGAACCAACCTTCCTCCAATAAAAAGATCAAGGTCACCGTCCCTGTCAAAATCACTGGCAATAACACATGAACCCGAAGATGAAATTTCGGGTAAAGCATCATCTTTTAACTGAAACCGGCCTGAGCCTTCGTTAAAGTAAAGCCGGTCCTGGTAGGCTGTTTCATTTTCCATCCAGGCACTTCCTCCACTCACAACATACAAATCCAGATCTCCATCTGCATCTGCGTCAAATAGTAAGGAGCCCATATCTTCAGGAAGACTATCCAGGTCAATTTCGAGTTTTGAAAATGTGTTGTTCGTTCCTTGAATAAATATGGTGGACTTTTCCCCTTTATCATTCCCTAAAAATATGTCATCTAATCCGTCCTGATCCACATCACCTATACTTATTGAAGGACCATTTTTTGACAACCTTCTGATCAGCGAGGGGGTCTGTTGTAAATCATTGAATTTTGATTCATTATGTTTTACTACAAGTTGCAGCGTTTCGGTAATGTCCATGAAAACAAGCTCCTCCTGAACATTGCTGAACTGGCTAATATAGCTTCCCTCACAAAAAAAGAGAGAGTTGGATCTGGATATTACAAATAGCGAATCGCTTTTTACATCTATCATTCGTTGAACCATCCCATCCGGCCATTGCACAATCATGGAATCGATCCTGATATCAGTACCCAGACCCACATGAATGTCAGGGTCCACAGTCGATTTATATCCTCTATATGGCGAATACTCAAAAAATTGGTTATTACTCTCCTGATAAATCCAGATTTTTGCTCCTATTCTATTGCTCTCCGCAATCTGCTTATCAAACCTAATGGTTAAAAAATGATTTGTATTTTTATCCCCCTGTTTTTCATTCAGTAAGTTTTCATAAACATGCACTTCCTGGTCGATATTATTGACGACAATATCCATATCTCCATCATTGTCCAGATCAGCAGTTACGGTACCATTGGAAAATGTGGGAATATCCAGTCCCCAATCCTTGGATTTATCTTTAAAAGTGAGATCTTTATTATTTTTGAATATGTAGTTTGGAAGTTTTACATCTGCCAAATCTTTCATGGCATGAATCTGATATATTTGATTGGTTTCCTTTGTCCCAAACCGGGAATTACGTATGATTTTATTTATATAGTCAAGGTCGGTGACATCCTTTCTATATCCGTTAGTAATGAGTATATCTTTCCACCCATCATTATCAAAATCGACCAATAAGGGGGACCAACTCCAATCAGTCTGGTAGATTCCCGCTAAAAAACCAATTTCAGAAAAATGAAACTGACCATCAGGAAATTTTCCCATATTTAATTGCAGGGTGTTACGCATAAATTGAGGCAAATAGCCCGTTTCAACGGCCCTATTCAGTCGATCCGTATTCCGATATACAAACATCATCTTCTGCCGCAGGTTTGTGACCGGCATCATATCCAGCACGAATACATCCAGCAGGCCATCGTTATTGTAATCAGCTATATTCATGCCCATGCCATCGTAAGTAAAGTGCTTGAAGTATTTCCCTGCTTGTTCTGTGAAGGTTCCGTCTTTATTATTGATCCAAAGCAGATCACTTGAAATGAAATCGTTGGCACAATACACATCGATCCAGTTATCCTGATTGATATCACACAGGCCTACACCCAGGCCAAAACCTTCAATCAGAATCCCGGCTTCTGCTGACCAGTTAGTAAAGGTGCCATTCCCATTGTTTCGATAGAATCTGTCTGTACTCTGGGCTTCACCATTGACCATAATGGGTTTAATTACATTTCTCTTGTCGCCTTCCATTGAATTGGTCAACAGGTACAGGTCGAGATCCTTATCCTTGTCATAATCAAAAAAAACGCCCATAGTTGAATATCCGTCGTCATCAAGACCCATAGCATGTGCCTGATCCTCGAAATGAGGAATACCATTCTCATCTATACCTTTATTGATGAAAAACAAGTTCTTGCGAAGCTCCGTTTTTTCAAATCCTGCAGTGCAAACATAGAGGTCTAATAATCCATCCGAATTAATGTCAACAAAAGAAGCACCTGTACACCATGAATCCGTTAAAGTGCCTGACTGTTCAGTTATATCCTTAAACTCCAGATCGCCGCGATTGAGATAAAGCCGGCTGGAAACCATATTACCAGAAAAAAACAAATCTTTCAGCCCATCATTATTGACATCTCCCACTGCAGCACCTCCTCCATTGTATATATATTCAAAAGTTACAGCGTTTAATGAGTCGCTTATTGTTATTTCATTTTTAAATGTCAGTCCGGTTAATGAAGCATCGCGAAGGATGAAAAGTTTTTCTTTCCTTTTTAAAGAGCAAGTTGATAAGGACAGTAAAAGAAAAAGCACAACAACATTATCTAGGGCTCTCATATAAAAAAAAATTAATTCTCTTCAATGTCTCAAATTAAAATATAATTGATAAATCCCGTCCAAATTGTCCATTATTTATAATAGCAAAAGTCAATGTTGTTTTATTCTTCAAGCATCTGATAATCTCATTTTCTTTAAATTTAATGAGGGTACTCTTGCTAAAAGCTTTCTGGTCACCACCATATTCGTACCACTTCATATCCTGTTAATGACCCTGAGTTCAATTTCATGCCTCCCGGCTTGAGACATTTATCGTCCCAATGGAATGGCTCACCATTAACAGGGCCGTACTGATCTACTATTGAGACTTCTTTATCATCAATTTTAACCTTTGTTTTGCTTCCATTTTCACATTTTGACCCTGTCCAGTTTATATAATCACCAATAAAAATACACCTAACATTTGCTCTTATCTGATGGGTTACAAAAAAATGCTTGAAGAAAGATGAGAGTAAATCCCCTTTCTTCAAGCATGAATATAATGAATTATTTTATTGGTAAGCCGGATTTTGAACCATTAAAGAATTATTATCAATTTCACTTTGAGGGATAGGTAATGTTTCATGTCTTCCTTCGACGAACCCATTAAAGTCGCCAAGAACTTCCGGGGCTAATCCCCATCGTATAAGATCCCATAATCTATGATCTTCCATGAATAATTCAATCCTTCTTTCATGTACTATGGCATCGAAGAAATCTTGTTTTGAAAGCCCTGAAGGGAGGTCATTCAATCCCGCCCTGTCTCTAACAAGATTAATGGCACTTAGTGCATCAGTATTTGGCCCATCAGATGTCTCATTTTGCGCTTCCGCATACATAAGAAGAACGTCTGCATATCTGATAATATGATGATTAATGCCAGAGTCTCCGGCTCCCCCTGTTTCTAAAGCAGCTGGTATAATATATTTCCTGAAACCATAACCAGTAGTAGATCTTCCACCGTTAAATGGTGTGCCAAAATAATCATCCCCATCTTCCACAATGAGATAATCTTTTCGCTTGTCACCAACCTCAAAATCATCTACAAAATCTTGATTAGGTTGATGAGGACCACCAAATCCATAGTTAAATCCGTCCTGAGTAGTGCCTTCCCAACCACTAAAATAACCGCCTTCACTTTCATTGCCCCAGGCTCCTCCGGAATTAGTAACAAATTGCACTTCGAAAATAGATTCAGGTGTATTGTCACCACCATCATTAAATTGTGGCCCATATTCTGCATTGAGCATGTATTCTTGTGAATCAATAACCTTTTTAAATAGTATTGCTGCTTCAGCAAAGTTTTTTTCATAAAGTTCGACTTTACCTAATAAAGCGATTGCAGCACCTTTGGTAGCTCGACCAAGGTCAGATGTAGCTTGGTCTGAACGTTCCGGTAAACCGGCAATGGCATCACCCAAATCTTTCCTCACCAAATCAATTATATCACTTTTAGGAGATTTTGCCTTTTCCAAATTATCGATGGTTATAGGCTCATCTCTGATAATTATATCTCCAAAAAACGTAGTCAGTATATAATAATAGAACCCCCTGAGAAATTTAGTCTCCGCTAATAATCTGACCTTAAGATTTTCGTCCATTTCAATTTCAGGTATTTTTATAAGTGCAATATTTGCTCGATTAATTCCCATATAAAAAACAGACCACACACCTAACTCTCTCGTTACGGTAGGCTGGAACATAGATGGAAACTGATCTGGTCTGGGAAGACCCAAATCATTAGTAAATTCATTGCTAACTTCATTAATGTTTATTTTATATGTAGCTATCCATTGCATTGGATCATAAACTGCATTTACAGCAGCAACAGCATCTGCTTCTTTAGTATAGAAAGTAGCATCAGAGGCTTCATTTAAAGGTGCTTTATCAAGGAAACTATCATTACAAGACGAATAAATAAATACTATACTCATTGTGAGCAAAACTATTCTTATTGTATTTTTCATGTTTTTCATGTTTTTCATGTTTTTCATATCATTAAAAATGAACAAAAGACTCTAATTCTATGAAACATAGATTAAAAGCTAATATTTAATCCCACCACATAGGTTTTGACTTGTGATGTGGTCGTAAAATTATACATTCCAAAACCAACACCTTCAGAACCTAATTCAGGATCATTAACAAGGTTGTAATCGTCCCTATTCCAAATAGTAAAAAGGTTTTTAGTACTGATATACACCCTCAGTCTGGAAATTCCTGCTTTAGAAGTTAGCGTTTCAGGCAGAGTATATCCTATTTGTATGTTTTTACTCCTAAAATAGGATCCATCAAACACCTGAATGCTACTTGTCCTGCCATCGCGACCGCCACTAGCATTGTGAAATCCGTTTACTCCCCAAAGCATAGGATCATTGGTATCGCCTTCTTTAAACCATCTATTAAGGTTATAAATAAGTCTTGAACCAGGTTGCATTTGGTACGAATCACTATTGTCCTGTAGAATATCATTCCCAACTACTCCCTGAAAAAATAAAGTGAAATCAAAACCTTTATAGCTTGCATTGAAGTTAAGTCCAAAAGTTAAATCAGGATAAGGAGACCCAATAACTATTCTGTCTGCATCTGTAATTAATCCATCACCATCAATATCCTTGAAGCGTATGGCTCCAGGTCCTGCACCCGGATCATATTCACGTTCAGGATTTAGGGCATCTACAGCATCAATTTCTGCCTGATTTTGATATAATCCATCAGCAACATATCCGAAGAAAGCAAAAATTTCCGTACCCTCATCTACGATCAAATTACCATTGGAAGCGCCACTGTTATGTCCCGTAATAATCCGCTGACCCTGTCCTAAAGATGTAACCTCATTTTTAATTCCTGAGAGATTCAATGCAATATCATAGTTGAAATTCCCACTAACATTTTTGTAAATCGCAGAAAACTCCCAACCTTTATTTTGTACACTTCCTGCATTTACAAATGGAGATGCAGAATACCCTGAGGAAGAAGGAATTGGCACCCTCAATAGCATGTCATTTGTGTTTTTCACAAAATAATCCATTACAAATTGAAGTTTGTTGTCCAATATGCCAAGATCTAAACCAATATTTGTCTGAACAGTTTCTTCCCATTTAATTTCCGTATTGGCCAATGATGTGGGGGTTGCGCCTACTTGAGGTGTTTGGGACTCCCCGAAAGTATATCTCTGATTAAAATTTACTGTTGCAGCATAACTATATAATCCTATTTGATCATTTCCTAATTTACCCCAGCTACCTCTCAATTTTAGATTGCTTATTCCAGATAATTGTTGCATAAAATTTTCTTCTGACAGTCTCCATCCAAGAGAAAATGAAGGGAAGACAGCCCATCGATTGTTTTCACTAAACCTTGATGAGCCATCCCTTCTTACGTTAGCCTGAAATAAGTATTTATCTTTGAAGGAATAACTTAATCTGCCAATGTAGGAAAGTAACGACCATTCCTCGATGCCTCCGGTAACTGTCCTGGATTCAATATCACTACCATTAATTACCCGGACATTTTCATCCAGAAAATGAGATCCACTGGCATTCAAAAATTCATATCTGTTTTCCTGAGATGTAACCCCTCCCAAAAGGGAAATATGATGTGCGCCAAATGTGTTATCATAATATAAAATATTATCCCATTGCCAGTTAGTAATAGAATTTGTGCCTTTACTGAAAGTAGTTTGATTTCCAGTTCGACCTCCTGCACTTTCTAATTGCGGACTCCAATTGGTGCCATCGTTATAGGCAAAAAAACTATTAAAAGTACTTCTAAACTTTAATCCCTCAACAATTTGGATTTCAGCATAAACATTTCCCATAGCCTGCCATTTTTTTGTTTGCCAATCCCATTCAGCAACCTTTTGCCTTGGATTCCAGACAGTAAAATGGTTTGGTTCACCCAACCGGGTTGGGCCATTCCAGGTACCATCCTCTAATTTTTCGGGATCAATAGTAGGCACCATTGATGTAGCACCAAGGAAAACTTCATTAAATGCTCCTGTACCCCCAATAGCCGATTGATTTCCACGACTTATTTGTAAACTTTCACCTATTTTTAACCATTTTCCTATTTGATGATCTGTATTTATCCTTACCGTGAATCTTTCAAAATCCTGTCCAATCATCACCCCCTTGTTATTTAAGTAGCCAAACGTCACTAAAAATTGAGAGTTGGCATTACCTCCAGAAAGATTAATGCTGTGATCAGTGATTGAACCCGTTCTCCATAGTTTATCCCAGTAATTTATACCCTGTCCCCATTGTGAAGGATCTCCTTCCGCCTCCCAGGGAGAGACCATGCCTCTTGCTTTGTTTAAATCAATATCATTTTGCACATATTCACTAGCACTCATCCATTCCGTTCTGTCCATAGTTTGCTGAACGCCATAATACATATTATAGCTCAGTTTTGTTTTCCCTTCAGCCCCTCTTTGGGTAGTTATCAACACAACGCCATTTGCTGCACGGGCACCATAAATAGCAGAAGAAGAGGCATCTTTTAATACCTCAATAGATTGAATATCATTGGGATTAATACTTTCCAATCCGATACCATCATTTAAAATCTGACCATCCACTACATACAGTGGTTTACTATTTCCTACTGTCCCCAAACCTCTGATAACTACTGTCGAGCCAGACCCTGGTCTTCCTGAATTTTCCGTAACCGTAACTCCAGCAGCTCTTCCCTGCAAAGCAGAGGCTACATTCACCGTAGGAAGTTGAGTAATTTCATCTGAAGAAACCGAAGAAACCGAGCCGGTCAAATCACTTTTCTTCTGGGTACCATATCCAATCACAACAATCTCATCTAAGGCTGTAAGATCCGGAGACATAACAATATCAATAACGGTTTGACTCCCAACAGTTACTTCTTTTAATGTGTAACCTACGGAACTGAAAACCAAAATCGTACTTTCATCTGGTACATCAAGTGAATAATTCCCCTCTACATCAGTAACTGTTCCCAAGGCAGTTCCTTTTACGATAACATTGACACCTGGGAGACCGGTTTCATCTTCGGCTGAAGTCACTTTGCCTATAATTGTAATGTTTTGCTCAAGGCTAAGTTCTTCAGTAACTGACCTTTCAAATAATTTTATCTTACTAACATGGATATTCTGGTTAATCCTTTTGAATTTCAAATTGGTTTTTTTCGAAAGTTCACCAAGAACTTTGCCTAAGGATTTAGATGTAATATTTAATCTAATAATACTGTTTTCCTTAACAACATTATCATTGTAGGAAAACTTGAACCCTGTCTTGTTTTCGATTTCTTCAAAAGCATCAATTAGTCTTCCATCCTCAATTTGAACAGACAAGTAAACATCATAAATGCTCTGCTGTTGTGCCAGGCCATTGCCGGCAGTGAGAAGACTAAAGCAAACGAATTGTAATAAAAAGCCATAAAAACCAAATTTCATAATGGCTAAAATTTTTTTTAGTATATTATTTTTCATAATTTCAAATGTTTAATTATTCAGTAATTAAATTGATCGAGTTGGTGTCTAATTTTCGAGATCTGGCACCTTCGATCAGAAAAGCCGGTATACAAGCCGGCTTTTTTTAGCTTGTATCATTTTTTTTCATTTTCTTAATTTTTAATAGTTACAAATTTGTCATCAATATAATACTGAAAACCCGATGCGTATCCTATACCATCGAGAACCACGTCCAGAGGTTCATCTTTAAATTCACCGCTGTACAAACCAATAATTGGACTATCTAGATCAATTTTTATTTTCACATTGTACCATCTCTCAAGTTTATCTGTAATTTGCTGTATTGAAGCTTTCTCAAAAACAAGAATATTATCTTTCCAACTAGTTACTAACCTGGCATTAAAATCTTTCTTTTCTATGGTTTTTGCATTTTTTGAATAAACAGCCATTTCCAAAGGCTTGAGTAAGGTTTCATTACCCTGATTATCATTTATCCTAACAATTCCGGAAACAAGAGCCACTTCTATATTTTCCTCATCATCGTAATATCTGATATTAAAAGATGTTCCTAATACTTGAGTACTTACTTCACCTGTTTTAATTGTGAAAGGTCGGTTTTCATCTTTAGCCACATCAAAAAAAGCTTCTCCCTTTAGCTCTACAGTTCTAATATCAGGTGAAAATTGCTTTGGAAATATCAATTGACTACCCGAGTTTAACCTTACTACACTGCCATCTGCCAGTGTAATTGTGTTTTTTGCGCCAAAAGGAATATTTTTTTCGATAAGTACTTCATGTAAAGACAAATCATCCGGTATCTTTTCAGAAATAAAGTAAACGACACTAAATGAAAATGTAATAAGAAATAAAATGACAGCCGCAGCCCATACCATAGATGGATATAGTTTTCCTTTTTTAGACAGGATTATATTTGACTCCTTTTCGTCCTGTAACTTTTTAAACGCTCTTATTTTGGCGAATATCCCATCATAATCTGATTCTAAAAGTCTTTTTGATTCCTTATATTTTATGGATTGAATTGCTTGTTTGGCTAATTCAAAATCTTCTTGACGCTCAGGATGTCTTTCCAGCCATCGTTTCCAATAATGCTTTGTATCTGCATTAGGATTATTGACCATTTTTATAAAAAATTCATCTCTTAAAAGATCTCGCATGAGTCATTGTAGTTTGTCTTCATTATATAAGAGACAGACAATTAAAAAATGACTACAATAAAAAATGATTATTTAAGATATTATCTAATCTTCCTACAGAAATGAATTGGCAAAAAGCAATAATAAAAGGAACAACTGATCTTTTACCTTATTTAAAGCGATTTCAAGAACATCTAATGCCCGGTATATCAATATGCGAGCTGACTTCACTTTTCCCATGTCCATGATCTCTGCTACCTGTTTGTAGGAAAATCCTTCATAAAAATACAGTAAAACAGCTTCTCGTTGCTTTACTGTAAGCTTTTGACAAGCAAAATCTATTAATCTGCATTTCTCTTCTGAGAGTTGTTCATTGATCATTAAAGCCTCTGGTGAACTAATGATTTCAAACCGAGCCTCATTTTGGTAATTTATATCTTCTGTGGGATGATTTCTTTGCTTTTGTAGTTTTCTTAGGATTTTTCGCCGGAGTGAGGTAAACAAATAAAACTTAATGACATTAACATTTGCTAAATTTTTACGATTCCTTATGATATCTATAAATAAATCTTGAATGCAGTCACGTACCAGTTCTTCATCGTTGTTGATTTGACATCCATAATTAAACAAATGGTTAGCATAATTGCGATAAATATAAGACAGAGCAGAATCACTTCCCTCCTTAAAATCTATCCAAATTTCTCTTTCAGAATAGCTCTGATAATTTGAATTATCTACTGGTTTTGAAAAACCAGATTTATTAAATCTTAAATCCGGGTTTAGCTTTATAGATTTCATGAGTAGACTTGAAATATAACCAACTTATATAGCAAATAAAAAATAGTACTAAAAAAAACTGGATCTGACATTAACCCATATTGAGAACTTTGCGAACATAATATAAAAAATTATCGTTCCCAACAAGCTGTTAATGAGCATTTTAATAATCCATAAGCTGATAAAAACCATATCGCTTTTTCACTTCCATACAATTCCGAGATTTACCAGAATCACAAAGTATTCTTGAAATCAAGTAAACATCCATCCTTCAAAAGGTAGATTTCTAATTTTAATGAAAACTTTTCCTCGCTCTGCCAATCTGGTCTATCGCTTCCTTATGCCTGTCAAGGCAAGGTGCAAGTGTTGGTCTCCACGGGGCTGTCATGAACCCATATAATCTTGAGGAGTCTACTACTTCTTTGCAATAATCTACGGTTTTTTCCATATTATCAGCATTTGAATGATTACTGCCTGTTGGTATCTGATCGAATCCATGGGCTTCCAGATCATTATACAATTTCACGTAAGTTTTCGAAGGCTCCTTTAAATTTTCCAAATCAAATCCAGTTCCATAATACCAGTTGCTCTGAAGTACCGATTTTGGCATCTTCCGAAAAAATGTTTTGGGGTGATGCCAGGCATAATCGGACCATATCCAGGGTCGTATTCCATTCTTTTCAACTTCACCTATGTAAAAATATAAATCCCCCCACCAAAGATCATTCTGGCGGATTACGGCATAATCTTGCCTTTTTTGATGAGGACCTGTCTCTTCATCCATTCCAAGGTGAAAAAACCGTGGCTTATCAAAGAGGATTGACACTTCCTCAATCAGATCCTTACAAACACCATAGTAAATATCAGTAGAAACCATTCTGGCGTAATCCTTCAACCATATATCATGTGTTGTTGCAAAATTCAGCTTCGGGATTGGCTCTATACCAAGTTTTCTCATTTTGGCAAGTTCAGTTTTTAATTTCGCCGGTGTCCATGCATTTTTAACCGCAATTTCCGGGTGACTTTCATATTGGATGGCATCCCCCAAGTCAATAACAACCATATTCATCCCGGCAGAGGCCATCTCCTTTAATAAAACATCCCATGTAGGATCATCGAAAGTGAGATTTGGCCTGTATCCATGTGCCCATTCTCTTGCCTCCTGACAGGTGGTGCAATTAAAATTTTCGTCCCTGTACTTTAAAGGCACAGTATCTTCCCACATATTATAACTTAAATGGAGAAGGTTGGCCCAAATCATGTCTTGTTCAGGCTTTTGTTTTGAATAGAGAAACGAAGGTATGCTGCTGACCACTCCGGCAGCTGCCACTTGTTGGATAAATTTTCTGCGATTCGTCATTTGATTATATTTTTGATTAGGAATTTTTTATTGAATAATTGACTCACTAGTATTTTAGTAGAAATAAATGATTGTAACAATGATTTAATGCAATAATGCTACAATGCGATAATGATTTTTGCATATTCTATAAGTTGATTTTTTCACTTGACATTAATCCCAATTGCTTACAAAAAAACTTCTTAATTCCACTATAATATTTGACACTCCTATTAACATTTTAAGGATACTTCTTCTCAATGAACAATCCATTTATGTCAGATCTCTATTCTTTCTTTATTTATTATCGCATTTCATCATTATCGCATTATCGCATTAATCTATTCCCCACTGATAGTATCATATAATTACTACCTCCACATCTCATTGATCCTTCTGACAGTCTCATCAACGAGTTTATACCCACCTTCAGGACCTACAAGATATTTATCGGCGCTATACCCTCCACCTTTAGCAGCCCTCTTTGTAGGGAGATAACCGCTATGCTGACATGATAACTGAACAAGAAAAGTAAGAACAGCTTTACTACGCGCTTTAATAAGCATCCCATAATCTATAAATAGTTCAAATGGATTTGTGGCTATTGCAATATCTCCCAGGCGAATAACATGAAATTCGGTTGATTTTACATCATCGGTCATGTAGAATGGTGGAGTTGGAGGCTCTTTCACCGGAAGTTCGACCTTTGCTACTGCATGTTTAAAGGTGGTTTTGTATGCAGTGTCATTTTTCACATAAGGCATTACCTCATCTACAGCCTTAAGCAACCTGTTTGCCATCTCTTGTCGTGCTGTTATCCCCTTTCGCTCTAACATAATATTTTCGGCCCTTTTGTACACGTACTCATGATTGGCAGGAGTAAGATCACCTGCTGCCCCTACCTGAAAAAAGATAAATATATCTTTTCCATATTTCTCCTGTATGGCTTGCCTGGCTTCGTTGTAAAAATCGGCTGAGATATAATTTGCCCCATCTGTAACCTGAGCCGTGGCAACTGTATTGACAACCATCCCGGTAAGAGATTTGTTATTATCATAGAAAAATAGCATTAAAACTTTGTTATCATCAGTGCCTTCATAGTGTGAGAAGTCAGGATCATTGACACCGTACATTTTTGCAGTTCCGCCAAATTTTACTGTTCTGCGGTTATGGGCCAATGCTGCATTGCCAAGACCCCAGGTGAACCCGCCGGTTTTTCTGCCCTTCCATGCCAATACAACTGCATCGGCTACCTTCTCAATAAAAAAGGTTTCAAATTCCGAAGGTTTCATCACCCCTTCTTCATTGCTCACATCATACAATCCAAAAAACTCATCATCAATAACACCAGGAGCTGTATGTGAATGAGTGGCATTAAGAAATAACTTTGAAGCATCAAAATCTTTTAACTTTTTTGCAATTATATCCTGAAGCTTTTTTTGTGTCTGCGCCCTTATAAATATAAGATCGCACGAAACCATAATTGCCTGCTCTTCCCTACCGTTATCACCCCTGCTTTCAATAGCCAGTACGGTTGCATTTAAATGATCCTGAACTGATATTGAGATTCGTTTATGTAACTGACCTACCAATGCAACAGGTTTATCAGGAGTGATATCTGCAACTGCCCATCCTACATAAAGCTGTCCTTCCTCATCTGTTAATGTCTGGCCTGGAACAATATGTTTAGATTTTTGGTGTGAAAAGGAAGCTGAAGGTATGCTTCCGGCAATACCGGCAGCTGCCACTTGTTGGATAAATTTTCTACGGTTTGTCATTTGATTATACTTTTGATTAGTATATACATTGAGCAATTTGGGAAAAATATAAAAAATGAATTATTAACAATCTGTTAAATAGTACTTTAAAGATGTAAAAGTCTTTAAATACGACCTCACTAATAAGTAAACAGGACAACTTTTTTTATTAATACTAATATAACAAAAACCGGAATAATAAACGATTAAACTTCAAGCCAAAGCGAGTTTCCTTTGGTTCTAACTCACCTTGAATTCTCCAGTATTATTAATAAAATAAGATTTATTTGCATAAATCTAATAGGTTTTAAAAATAAATTATGTAACTTACAATGAAACTATAATGTAGGTTTTTTTAAATGACCTTGTGAATTTTTATAAGTTTTTAACC
>Ga0164313_10003145_pt1 | contig 14738 bp, 15 predicted proteins | sample GuaBasSedimGuay4_FD_113735 | JGI IMG/M metagenome (GOLD analysis project Ga0164313, IMG submission 113735) | Subseafloor sediment microbial communities from Guaymas Basin, Gulf of California, Mexico - Guay4, Core 4569-4, 0-3 cm | ecosystem: Environmental > Aquatic > Marine > Hydrothermal vents... | reverse complement strand
GATGATATGGGGCTTAGCGGAGAAGAATATGAAATGCTTATTTCTTTTTCTCCAGAGCATTACAAGGAAGTTATGGAAGCTGCTGAAGCGACAAATACGCCGTTAACTGTATTTGCAAAAGTGGCTAAAAATAAGGATAGATATCCTTGTAAAAGTCATCATTTTTAATACGATTTATTTCAACTTTTCCATCGTGATTTTATTTTTCTATCTAAAGCCTCTTTAACTTTTTTAATAAGTCTTTTAGACTCATCTCCAAACACAAATTCACCCTTATAAGTTCTTTCCATCTCAGTGATATAGTTTTTAAAGAGTTCTTTTTCTTTAGCTGTTTTAGGTGTATGAAAAAGATATTTCATACCACTTTCATCATCATGGTTTTTTCTTGCAGATTCAATGTAAATGTATGAAGACTTTTTGACTATAGTACGATCTTCTAACAGTTCATAGTGTGTAATACGTGCACCATAAGGTGCATCATGCACGTTTCCTCTTCTGTACCAAAAGCTATAAAAGATGATATCTGTACCATTGATCTCATAAGCCCCTTCTTGTATTCTTTTATTTGAACAGGTTCCAGTGTTGTCTTTAAGGGTGAGACCCAATAGATACGTTGAGTTAGTATTATGCTCTTCTTTGTAAAGTTTCATCACTTCACCTTTAGAGTTATAGATGTCGTAAGTCTCAGTAACGATGGAAAAGTCTTGATTTCCTATCTTAATTTGTTCAGTTTGGGCGCTATTAAGCGATGCAGTGATAGTAAATATGAGTAATAAAAGTCTTTTCATAGTTAGATTATAACCTTTTTAAAATACAACTTCCTACTTAGGCATATTTCTATGTGCTAATTCTGCTGGGTATTGTCTCTCGGCACAAAGCATTTCTGCCAACATACTTACTTCAAGTTCATGTAAACTATTTAAGTACAGGAAATCTCTTTTTCCTTGCATGGATGGTTCTATATACCCAAGTGCCGTAAATTCTTTAGTAATAGCATCTATCATATCCATTACAGAAGAGACTTTGACTATCTCACATCTTGCATAGCGCTCAGCAGGGAAAGAAACCTCTGCTACACGTAGAGTAGGGTCATCTCCAGGTATTTGCTGTGCTCCAAAAAGAGGTTTTGAAGCTACGGTGGCCTTGGCAAAAGCAGGGATGAATTTAGAGAGATGCTTTATAGCCCTTTTAGTACGTTGTGTTGTCTCTTCATTTGTCCAAGATTTTTCTATCTTTTCTATAAAGTTTTCTCCTAGTTTTGGTTGACAGCTTACAGTAGTATTTGAAACCAGTCCTTCATCATAGAGTGTGATCTCTTTAGTCATACCATGAAGTTGGAAATAACCATGAGGGTAGGGTGTAAACTGCCCCATACCCTCAGGTGTTCCACGTTTTCCATGAAAGATAATTTCAGGGAAGAGTGTCTCTGATTTTTCTTCCCAATAACTCACATAGGCTGCTTTAAACTCCACCATACGCTCACACTCTACACCTAACATGTCATCTATTTTACCTGTACGGAATCCTGCCGCATTTATGAGATAATCAAAGTTTTTTGTATGCGTTTCGTAGTTATATACATACGTCACAGACCATTCTTCTGAGTCACAGACTTCTTGTATATTACTCACTATACTTTGAGTTTTTAAAGTAACAGAAGGCATGCTTTGCAGTGCCAGCATTGCTCCAGAAGCTAAACGAAAAAGGTTAAGTCCATACTCTTGAACCATAATGAGGGGAAACTGTACTTTATCCAAGTCTATATTTTTTGCTACAGTTATCATCCATTCATCTGAATTTGTAGGATTAGTAACAATTTCTTTTTCTTTTAAAGCTTCAATTTCTTCTTTTTCATAATAACGATAATACTCTGAACTTTCTCCCAATACCTTGTTGTTCTCATCTTCTTCTATAAGTTCTTCATAACGGCTGCGAAGTTTCTCCAAACGTGGAAGTAAATCTGTAGGAGTAGAATCACAAGTCAAAGGTAAGGCAATTACAGTAGGGCGATAGTCAACTATAAAAGGATAAAAACGTAAAAAATCTATGGACTGTTTAAGTAAAGTTAAACACTGTTCATCAGAGATATCCGGATAGAGGTTACCTCCCGCATGTAAATGACAAAAAGGTGGCCCACTCACTAAGCTAGACTCTTTTTCAAAGAGTGTTACATCAAGTCCAAGCTGACCAAAATAAAGTGCTGCACTCGCTCCGGCAACCCCACCACCGACTATGGCTATTTTTGCTTTTTCTTTAAGCAAAACAATATCCTTTGAGGGTGTAGGGTGGGTTTTCCAACCCACCATGGTGGGCAGGAATGCCCACCCTACAGAATATAAATAAATGCTTCATGATAACAATCCCACCAGTTCTCCAAAATCATCTATAACTACACTTGGTTCATACACCCTAATATCCTCTCCATAATTATATCCATATGTCACACCAACACTTTGCATACTGCAGGCATTGGCTGCTAAAATGTCATTTTTAGAGTCACCAACCATGACACACTCTTTGAGATCTACATCTAAGGTTTTACATACGTGCAGTAAAGGCATAGGATCAGGTTTTTTCTCTGCAAGTGAATCTCCACCCAATATAAACTCAAACAAGCCCTCTAAACCCAAACCTTCTAAAATAGGGTTTACAAAAGAAAAAGGTTTATTGGTGACGATAGTTAAACGGTAACCTTTCCTTTTTAAAGCATATAATGTTTCAGGTACATTTTCATAGGGTAGAGTTGCATTACAAAGATTTTGTGCATAAAAATCTAAAAAGATTTTCAAAGCATTTTCAACAAGTTCAGCCTCTAAAGTTTCATCTATAGTTCTGTCAGCAGATAAAGCACGTTTTACCAGTACTGAAGCACCATTACCCACCCAGCCATCTATGATCTCTTCTGAAAATGTACTAAGATCTAGTTGCTCTAACATATAATTGACAGCAAGTGCCAAGTCTGGTGCAGAGTTGATGAGTGTACCATCGAGATCAAAGAGTATGGCTTTTTTGTTTGTAAATTTCAAAATTATTGCCTTTATATAATTATTGCGATTATACATTTTTTAGCTAAAATACCCATAATATAATTTTGAAAGAAACCTATGAAACTAATCTATCCCCTAAATGTTAAAAATGAATTTGTATTTAACTCCTCAGCAAGAGACTTTACTGTTGAGGAGATACCTTTGTATGAGTTTACGGGTGAGGGTGAGCATTTGGTGCTTCATGTACGCAAGAAAGACATGACCACATGGGAGATGTTAGATGCGATCTCTAATCATGTTGGTATTCGTCGTCGTGATATGGGCTATGCAGGGCTAAAAGATAAACATGCCATGACTATGCAGTATGTGAGCATTATGGCAATACATGAAGAGAAATTAAAAGCCTTTACACATGAGAAAATAAAGATACTCTCTACCGTACGACACAACAACAAGATACGGGTAGGGCATCTGAAGGGTAACCGTTTTAACATTCGTCTTAAAAAGATTCTTGGTGTTCAAAAAGACAAACTTGATTCAGTGTTGAAGTGGATCAAAAAGAATGGTGTGCCAAATTACTTTGGAAATCAGCGTTTTGGAACCGATGGTAATAACTGGGAAGATGGGAAAAAACTTCTTGAGGGCAAACTCAAAATGCGTGACAGAAAGACTAAAGAGTTTCTTATGGGGTCTTATCAGTCTTACCTTTTTAATAACTGGCTCTCTACGCGTATGGAACTCAATCATCTGCTTGAAAAATTTACTGAAGCTGAGACTGAACAGATCATGAAATTGCCCGAAGGCTCACTAAAAGGCACTAAAGCGCAAGCAAACTTCTTTAAACTTGTAGAAGGTGATGTGATGATGCATTATCCTTATGGGCGTTTGTTTAATGTAGAAAACCTGGAAGAAGAAGCTAAACGTTTTGAGAGTAAAGACATTGCTCCTGCAGGGTTGCTACCTGGTAAAAAAACTAAAGTTTCTACAAGTACCGCAGGACTCATCGAAGCACCATATGCTGAAGAGATGAACCTAAATGGAGCCAGACGATATGCATGGATACAAGTGACCGAAATTACAAAAAATTATGTAGAAGAGAAAGCACATTATGAACTTTCTTTTGTTTTGCCTAAAGGGTGTTATGCTACCAACGTACTTGATGTACTTAGGGGGAAAAGAGATCCTTCGTTACGTTAATTTTGGGAAAATTTAAATTTTATTTATTTCCCAACATATATACAACAAATACTACGCTATAATCTTTTCATGATCAGAAAAATTACCCAAAAATTATTACTTTTATTTCTTATTTCTTCTTCACTGGTCCATGCGATTGACCTAGGGGAAGATGCTTCAGAATATCTACGTATCAATGGATTTGCAACCATTGGTGCATCTACAATATTTGAAAAAGGACAAGAGTTTAGAGCCTATACTTTTCAAAAAGATGGTGTGAGAGATGGTGAGATTAATCTCGTAAACAATACACTTTTAGGTCTTCAAGCAGAACTTTTACTTACTGACTCATTATCTGCTACGGTTCAAGGGCTTATACGTAATGACTATGATAAACATTATAATGTTGAATTGGATTGGGCATATTTTTCCTATGATACAGGATATGACCTCACACTTAGAGCAGGTAAATTTCGTTTACCTTTATTTAAAAGTTCAGAGCTTACCTATGTAGGGTATGCACGAACCAGTGTACGTCCTGAACTTGCAGTCTATGGTGCAGGTGGTTTTTCTAGTTATACAGGAGTGGATGCTCTCTATAAAACACATACAGGCACCACAGATCTTAGCTTCCAGCTTGGGTATGGATATGCAGAAGAGCATACACCCCCTGAATTTCCAGGATACAGAGAATTTAAATCTGATAATGCATTCATTGCTAAAGCGACTGCTGAAAAAGAAGTAGGACTTCTTTCTATGACTTACTTTAGAGCTAATTCTGATTTCTTAAATATAGCCCCAAATGGTAATATACGTCATGATACAGAAACACTGGTGCAAATGCTTTCAGTAGAAGGTGAACTGCATTATGAAAACCTTTCTCTTGAAGTTGGTCTTGGTAAGATCTGGGTAGACAAGATACAACCAGATGAATATCTTCGCTATGGAACCCTGTATTATCAAATGGGAGACTGGCGACCATATATGACCTATTCATATAAAAAGTTTGAAGAAAAACCTAGAGGAGAAAGGCCACCGGGTGCACGGCCACCACCACCTGGATTTGTACCACCACCGGGTCCAGCATTAAATAGATATGAAGAGATAGTGGGTATTGGTGTACGTTACGACTTTCATGAACAAGCTGCACTTAAAATACAACTTGATCATGTTGACGGCATGGAAAGCCAGCCACAATTACTGATAAGTGATGATCAAAACGACCGTAAGGCTACAGTGTTAACTATCACTGTAGATATGGTGTTTTAGATGAAGAAGTTATTATTATTGATAGCTATCAGTTTACAAATAGTCTATGCAGATATCTTAGTGGTTGTTTCTGAAAGATCATCCATTCAAAACTTGGATAAACATGAGGTAAAACGTATTTTCTTAGATAAAACCCGTTTCTTTCCTAATGGAGAAAAGGTTCAGGTAGTTGAAGGTATCTCAGAAAATGTTAAAAATGCATTTTATAGTTTAGTAACGAATAAATCTAAGTCCCAGCTACGTGCATACTGGGCAAAACAGATATTTACGGGGAAAGGAAGACCACCTCGTAAAATGAAAGAAGATAAGTTATTACATTATTTGGCACAAAATCCAAATGCTATTTCTTATATTTCGACTGAGCAGATGAGCAATTCATTGAAAGTGTTGTATAAAATCAAGCGATGAGACACTTTTATCATAGACTCTCTATCTTCCACAAGATGCTCATTGCTCCGGGCATCGGTATCATACTTTTTGCCTTTTTCCTTACATATATTTATAAAGAACAAAATTTATCTAAGCTATCGTTTAACACCGTCGAGACTTCTTTATTTCCACGTCGAGAACTTGCAAAACAAAATCTGATCTACTTAGAGACCATAAACCATGAACTTGAAAGTGCTGTTGCTGCAGGAGAAGAGAGTTGGGTAAAAAATACTTTAATTGATAAGGAATCAATAGAATCAAATTTTAAAGACTTAGACATACTTATGAAAGATGTAGGGAAGGATGGTGAAATCACCTTGCTACATCAAATCTTTCTTATATACTATAACAAAGCAACATCACTTGCTTATATGATGATTTCAGAAGAGGGAAATAATCTCTCTGATACAAATATAAGTACAATGATCGACACTATGACGGCATACAAATCAAGAGTTAAAAATGGTTTTGAGAGTTTACATAATACCTTAAAAACTGAATTAACAGAAAATTTAGAAGAGGGGCAATTTCACCTTGATCGTATTTTGATAATAGGGTCTATTTTAGGGTTTATTTTTATATTAGTGATGTTAGGATTGACAATGATGATCGCACTTCCTACACGTCGAGGACTAAGAGAAGTACTCGGTTCGGTTAAAAATATTTTAACTGTGCATCCTGATTTTTCAAAGCGTGTCGTATATCATTCACAAGATGAAGTAGGTGAACTTGTGAGTTCATTTAATCATTTTACACAAAACCTTGAAAAGGTCTATACTGACCTTGAGACGAGTTCTGCCAAAGCAGAATCATCACTAAGTGAATTTAAATATCTCTTCCATTCTACCATAGAAGCCATTGTTATACTACAAGACAATATATGTATAGATATTAATGATCAGGGATTACGTATGTTTGGAACTAAAGACAGAAATGATGTAATAGGAAAACCTATGATGCAATTTATTGATCCTGGATCTTATGAAACAATTGCAAGATATGCGAATATAGCTAAAACAGAACCTTATGAAGTCAATTTATTTCGAAGTGACGGTACACTATTTCCCGCATTGGTACAAGGACAGGATCTTCCGAGTATTGATGGCATGAAACGTATCTCCGCAGTCATTGATATGAGTGAAATCAAAGAAAAAGAAGCACTTTTAAAAGAGCAAAAAGATGTGGCTCTTTATGCTGAAGAGAAAGCACAAGAGGCAAACAGAGCAAAATCATACTTCTTGGCAAATATGAGTCATGAGATCAGAACACCAATGAATGGTATCTTGGGTATGACGTATTTGGCATTGCAAACAGACTTGACAGAAAAACAGGAAAACTATATAGGAAAAATAAAAACAGCATCCGATACACTATTGGCGATCATCAATGATCTGTTGGATGTTTCTAAAATAGAAGCTGGAAAACTTGAACTTGAAATGATTAATTTTGATCTTGAAAAAATCATAAAAAATGTCTCTGACCTTATTGAGCAAAAAGTAAAAGAGAAGGATTTGAAACTAATTGTTTCACTTCAGTCATCGATGAGAACAAAGGTGCATGGTGACCCACTGAGACTCACACAAATTTTAACAAATTTAGTAAGTAATGCTGTAAAATTTACTGAAACTGGAAACATTACTATTCATGCCCGGCAATTAACATCTACACGCTTTAAGTTTGAAGTTATTGATACAGGCATAGGTATGACTGATGTAGAGATGAAAACCGTTTTTAAACCATTTACACAAGCAGATGGCAGCACCACACGTAAATTTGGTGGAACAGGTCTAGGTTTAAGTATAACAAAACAGCTTGTAGAGATGATGCATGGTACTATAGTTGTTGAAAGTACACCTGAAAATGGTAGTTGCTTTATTGTTGAAGTTGATCTTTTGGAAGTTGATCATTCTGATTTTTTACAAGAAGAATTGCTTAGTAGTGAAAATATATCTATTTTGAATAATAATCATATTTTGCTAGTAGAAGACAACGATATGAACCGTGAGATAGCACATGAATTGCTAAATGAATTTGGATTGAAGATCGATGATGCTGTCAATGGTAAAGAAGCACTTGAATTATTTAAAACAAATCAAAAGAAATATGACATGATCTTTATGGATATACAAATGCCTGTTATGGATGGTTATGAAGCTACAAAATATATACGTGAAATAGATTCATCTATTCCTATTATAGCACTTACAGCCAATGCTATGAGCGAGGACATAGAAAAAAGTAAAAATACGGGAATGAATGATCATTTAACCAAACCAATTAATATAGATGATTTAAAACATATGTTATTGAAATATATTGGTATAAAAAATATAAATATTCTACAAGAAAAAAATGATAGTTTAAAGGTTGAAGGAGTTAATACGAAACAAGGACTCTATCATCTAAATGGCAATATGAAACTCTATAAAAAGACTGTGTATACTTTTGTAGAAAGCTATGAAAATAGTTCTAAAAACTTGACACAACTTAGTGCTGAAGAAAGGGCTTCTTTTTTACATACGCAAAAAGGACTTTCGGGTACCATTGGTGCTTTTTCTTTGTATAAGATGATCAATACATTGGAGAATGCATATACAGAGCAAAATATAGAGAATTATCTAAGCGAAAATGATAAGATCATTTCTATTTTAAAAGAAAGTACTCTTTATGAGAAAAATATAGATTCTTCTGAAGAAGGTGTAGCACCTTCAAAAGACGAAGAATTACTATTATTCAGTGAACTTGCATCTGTACTCCCATTACAGCAACCGGCGGTAATCAACCCTTTAATTGCAAAGATCAAGCAGAATACACTTTCAAAAAGAACACGTCAGAATATTGATACTATTTCTTTATTGATTGAAAAATACCGTTATAAAGAAGCACTGGAAGCATTAAAGGACATGACATGAAATCAAAATCAAATATCTTGATCGTAGACGATACACCTACCAATATTGAAATATTGGTAGATCTTCTTGGTGACTACAATATTGCAGTTTCCCTTGATGGACAGGGTGCGATTGACATTTCTAAAAACAGTTCTATTGATCTTATTCTTTTAGATATTATGATGCCGGAACTAGATGGTTTCGAAGTATGTAAGCAGCTAAAACTAGACCCAAAAACAAAAGATATCCCTATTATCTTTATCACAGCTAAAACAGATGAAGAGAGTATAGAAAATGCCTACAATGCCGGTGGAGTAGATTATGTTACCAAACCGTTTAAACCCCGTGAAGTGTGTGCCAGGGTAAAAGTACATATGGAACATTCTGAACATATGAAAAGATTGGATTATTTAGCATCATATGATGCAATGACGGATGTATATAATCGTCGAAAATTCTTTGAACTCGGAGAGGATATCTTTAAACATACAAAAGAGAATGAACTTTTTGCTGTGATCTTAGATATCGATCATTTTAAAAGAGTCAATGATAACTATGGTCATCCTGCCGGTGATATGGTCATTCGTGAGATTGCACAAGTAGTTTATAACATTTTGGATGATAATATGATCTTTGGACGTATAGGAGGAGAAGAGTTTGCTATCTTGTTGCATACTACTAAAGATGCTGCTATAAAAATTACAGAAGCATGTAGAAAAGCTGTTGAGGAGCTCTCTATTATGTATAATAGTATAAACCTCCACTGTACTATGAGTACAGGTATGGCGTGTAAAAGTAAGGAAGTGGACACACTTGACCTGCTTCTCGCAAAGGCCGATGAGGCTCTTTATGAAGCCAAAGACAATGGTAGAAACCAACTCATCTTTAGATCATAGGAGAAAATATGGATAACAAAAACTCAATACTGGTTGTAGACGATACACAAAGCAATCTTGATATTTTAGTAGATCTTCTTAAAATGTATAATATCACTGTAGCATTAGACGGAGAGACTGCAGTTGAAATGACAAAACATCACTCTTTTGATTTGATCTTACTTGATATAATGATGCCTGTGATGGATGGATTTGAAGTATGTAAATATCTTAAGTCTGACCCTTTAACTAAATCTATTCCTGTTATATTTATAACTGCTAAAACAGACGAAGAGAGCATTGAAAATGCTTTTCTTTGTGGTGGAGTTGATTATGTTACAAAACCTTTTAAGTCACGTGAACTCCTTTCTCGCATACACACGCAACTTACACTAAAAAGGATGGTAAATGATCTAGAGTCTTTAGTTGAAGATGAAATTTCAAAACGACAGAAACAGGAAAAGTTGTTACAGCAACAATCAAAAATGGCCGCTATGGGAGAAATGATGGATGCCGTTGCTCATCAGTGGAAACAACCTCTGAATGCTTTGAGTCTTTACAGCGATATCATACCCGATGATTTTGCCAATGGTATAGTAGACCAAATTTATGTGAATGAATTTAAGACAGATGTGCAAATACAAATAGCCCATATGGTTGATACATTAGATGAATTCCGAACGTTTTTCAGACCAAATAAGAAAAATACTAACTTCACGTTACAGGATGTTATAAATTCCGTACTGATTCTCATAAAAGATGAATTTATGAAGAATGCTATTACAGTTAATGTTGCTCAACAAGATACATTAAAGATGTATGGTTCAGAAAATGAATTGAAACATCTTCTGCTAAATATTCTAAATAATGCTAAGGATGCTTTTGCTGACAATAGTGTTAAAAATAAGATTATAACTATAAGACTTATGCAGATCAATGATAGAAACGTGTTAGAGATAGAAGATAATGCAGGAGGTATTCCTACAAGTGTATTACCCGATATATTCAAGGCAAATGTTACAAGCAAATCTGAGGGGAAGGGTACGGGTATCGGTTTGTATATGAGTCATCAGATTGCACAAAAGCATGCTGCTACATTAAGTGCCAAAAATCAAAATGAAGGTGCATGTTTTAGCCTTCATTGGTTTTTGACACACTAAGTTATACTTTTGCCTCATTAAAAACACCAAACTACTACTATGTAGAATGTCCTTAATATGTTGGGCAAATGCTCACACTTCTATGGAATTAAATCTTTATACTTTGCATCAGTCAATGCTTCCAAAAATGCTACAATATCATCTTCCTCCGCATCGGATAAACCAAGATTACCTACATCATTTGTTACAATATTAGGACGATTGATCTCTGCTGCTTCCCAAGCAGATCCTGTCTCCGGGTTGATACCACCTGTATCTCTTGTATTATAAAAGTGTACTACTGTTTTTAAATCTTGGAATACACCATTATGCATATACGGAGCAGTTACGGCCACATTACGAAGGCTGTTGACTTTAAACTTACCATCTTCAGTTTGTGCAGAAACATCAGGATTATCTAAAAGACCATGATCAAGACCATGACCATTTTGACTACGTACATTGGTGTTAGCTGGCAAGCCAAGGTTTTCATAGGTGAAATTAGTAAATAAAGCATTGTCTCCCCTGTCATCATGACATCTCACACAATTTACTCGTCTGGATCTAAATAGATCTCTTCCTCTTATGGCAGCAGCTGACATAGTATTGGTATCAAAATCTGAGTCGAAAGGAGAAAAGGCAGCTGTACTTTCAAATGCGGCAATAGCATCGGCAATAGCTGTGTATGCACTATCTGTATCATCAAATATAGTTTCACCATACAATGACTCCATTGTAGCTACATAAGAATCATTTTCCCTCACTCTGTCTATAACACTGGATTCATCTGGCATTTGCATTTCAACAGGGTTTAGAAATGGACCTTTTGCCTGTTCAGTAAGATCTAAAGCTCTACCATCCAAGAATTGACCACCACTTAAATTGGTTAGATCAAAACTTGGCGTAAAACTTGCATAAGATGCCATGGGAGAATTTCTGTCCCCCAGAGATGATCCATCATCACCCAAAGAAACTGCACCATTGACACCATTGGCTCTTGTATCTATAAATGCATGCAAAGGATCATGACAAGTAGCACAAGACATAGTACGGGTTAAAGAAAGAGAAGTATCACTAAATAAAGATTCTCCTAATTCTTCTTTTGTACTTATGACTACACTTACGGTGGAAGATTGTGTTGTTTCAGTTGATGTCGTATCTGTTTCAGAACTTCCTCCACATGCAGTAAATAATATTACTGACATACTTAATAAATTATATTTTAAATATTTATTTTGCATTTTATTCCTATCTATATGTGAGATAGTGCAAGTATAATCTATATGTTGTTGGAAAATTGTTGGCAAAATGCTGTTTAATCTGTATATATCTTCAATTATCTTGGTGGAGGTCTTCTTGGTGGTCCTGGGTGATGTGTAGGACGATGACCTTGGTGTGGTGGCGGTCTATGTGAAGATGGTCTGGAGCTCATGCTGCGTAATTCTGTACCAGAAATATACCCATCTCTGTTTATATCATGTCGGTGGAAACTTTCTTGTATATGATTTGGCGCTTCACTAAAAGATATCCTATCGTCATTATTTTTATCAAATTTTTTCAATACTTTATCTGATTGTGTCGGCTGAGCATGAAGGAGCTGCACACAAAACATCATTACCATACAAACATAAGCTGATGTTTTTATCATTTATTACCTTCAAATATTTAGCATACGCAGAGACGTGAGAATTCTATATGTATAGTATAACCTATATAGTGTTGGAAATATGTTGGAAAATAGACTACTTTTGTTATAATGATATATAAAGGCTAGACATGTCAAATAACTTGAACGTACTCATTGTTGAAGATGAGCCAATCATCGCAACATTATTGCAAAAGATACTTACACAACTGGGATGTACTGAGATATGGACTTGTTCCAATGCGCTTTGCGCTTTCGAAACAGTAAAGAAAGAAAAGATCGACCTTATTTTTATGGACTTAAATATTGAAGGTAAGATAGATGGTATTCAATGTGCCAAGAAGATCGCTCTGTCACATAATGTTCTCATAGCCTTCGCGACATCATACTCAGATCCTGATACATTGGAAGAAGCGATAGATGTCAATACGCTTAATTATTTGGTAAAACCTTATGGTAAAAAAGATATTGAGATCACATTGAATCTTGCAAAAGCTTCACGAAAAAAATCACAGAAAAGTTCAAATACGATAGAAGATAAACTTACATATATGAACAACAATTATTGTATAGATACAGAGATGCGGCAAGTAAGCAAAGAGGGTAAAATAATTAAACTAAGTAAAAAAGAGTTTGATCTACTTGTAATGCTTGTAAAATATTCACCATCCATGGTACATACTGACAAGATCATTCAGTATATCTGGAGCAATCGTACTATTGCATCATCTACGCTGAGAGAGACCCTGACAAGAATACGGAAGAAGTTACCGGGTATTGACATAAAAGCTGTTCACGGTATGGGCTATCAGATAATATGATATTATTAAGAACACAATTACTTCACATTTCTAATATACTATATAAAATAACAACGTAAAGGAATCACAAATGATAAGAAAAAAACTTAAACATATCGGTGCAATAACTGTTCTCTCCTCAGCACTGTTTTTTAATGCATGTACACCGCAAGAACAGGCTTTTGCTACCGGACTTGGTGTGGGTGTGATCGCTGCTTCAGCATACAGTTATCCATATTATTATAATCAACCATACTATTATCACGGTGGGAGATACTACTATGGAGGATATTACCGAAGTGGATATTATCATTATCGTGGTCACAGATATAGAAATGGACACTATTATAATCACGGGTACAGATATTCAAATGGACGTAGATATAGAGCTGAAGTAGGGCGGTATGGACACTACAACAGTAGAAGCCAATATAAAAACCGTAGTAGATACAAAGCACAACATAGAAAATATGATAAAAAGAACAAGCACAACAGAAACTATAATAAAAAATACAATAAAAATAGCAAGTACGACAGAAATAATAATAGAAAATATAATAAGAATAGCAAGTATGATAAAAAGAGAAATAATTACAATACAAAGACAAGAACTAGAGATACGAGTAAGTCAAGAACAAGAGAGACAAGAACAAGTAATAACAACAATAGGGAAAGACGAAGTCGTTATTAGAGAAGTATTTAATGTATCTTAGGTACAAAAAAAGAATTGTGTTCGTTGGTAGGCGAGACAATATTTTCTAAAAGGAGGAAGAATAAAAATTATTGTACCTAAGATATGAGGGAAGTATATCTAAATAAGATAAAATTAGTCTTAAAATTTAAACTTATAACTATATTTTGTTTAGCTTATTATATTTTTTAACACACAAGCCAATTTTCCATCTTAAATATGTCTTCTGTAGAGGGCATTCCCTTCCATCCGTTAGATTCTAAATACATCATTTTATTTCCGAAATATCCCACAATATATTTTTCCTTATAGATCGGGAAAGTTCCTGAATGTAACATGGCAAAGATATCATCATACTTTTTGGCAGTCTCATAATACGAGAAATCAAAACTGTGCAGGGCTAAAATTGCTGTTTGAAGCATCTCATTTTTATGCATAGAGAGGCTAAGCACATAGTAGGAGGGGTAGGGAACAGCAGGGTTATCCAACAAGTCACAAATATAGAGACGTTCTTTCTTTTTATTATACATATCGACATCATAGGGTAAATGTTCAAGTAAGATATAAAATATGTCAAATTGACATATTATTAATACTACTGTGCATTTGACCTGATGATATTAAACTAGACTATTATTCAATTTGAGCATTCTGATTCTCTGATCTAAAAATAAAAGTTAATTTATTAATATTTCTCTATTAAAAATATCTACTAATATATATTTTTGGCTATTAATAAACTATTTAGATATAATTATATATTGAAAGATGATTTAGAGTTTCATCTTTGGCTTGACTTTTATTGCTAACCTTTAGTTTACAGTATCATCCTCCCG
>Ga0164313_10003144_pt1 | contig 14743 bp, 14 predicted proteins | sample GuaBasSedimGuay4_FD_113735 | JGI IMG/M metagenome (GOLD analysis project Ga0164313, IMG submission 113735) | Subseafloor sediment microbial communities from Guaymas Basin, Gulf of California, Mexico - Guay4, Core 4569-4, 0-3 cm | ecosystem: Environmental > Aquatic > Marine > Hydrothermal vents... | reverse complement strand
CCAGCCGGCGACGGAGGATGCGACCTAGACTTGTCGGGCCCGAAGATCGCCGAAAGGACTCGAGATGTTCCCCATTCACATCTATCAAGGTCGTCGCCACGCGCTGGCGTCCCGTTTCGATGAAGGTCTGCTGTTGTTCCTCGGCAACAACGAGAGTCCGATGAACTACCCGGACAACTGTTATCCCTTTCGCCAGGACAGCAGTTTTCTCTACTACTTTGGACTCGATCAGCCCGAACTGGCGGCGGTCATCGATCTCGATGAGGGGATGACCATCGTCTTCGGTGACGAGTTGACCATCGATGACATCGTATGGATGGGAGACCTTCCCACCATCGCCGAGCGAGCCGGTCGCGTAGGTGTCTCAGACACCCGACCGCGGGAGGAACTGTCGCAGGTGGTGGGTCGGGCGGCTCGGCAGGGGCGACCGGTGAGATTTCTTCCTCCGTACCGCGCCGACAGCATCCTGTCGCTGTCTTCCATGCTCGATATCCCGCCGGTGGAGGTCTCCGGTGGCGTATCGATGAAATTCATCCAGGCGGTGATAGATCAGCGCAACATCAAGAGCGATGAAGAGGTTCTCGAGCTTCAACGTGCCGCCACCACGTCGGTTGAGATGCATGTCGCGGCGATGAGGATGGCCCGCCCGGGAATGCGCGAATCCGATATCGCGGCGGAGGTCGAACGGGTGGCCCTCGCCGCCGGTGGTGGGATCTCGTTTCCGGTCATCGCCACCGTCAATGGTCAGACACTCCACAATCACTTCCATGGCAACACTCTCGTCGAGGGCGATCTCTTCCTCCTCGACGCCGGCGCACAGACCGCCATGCGCTACGCCGGCGACCTCTCTTCGACCTTCCCTGTGAGTCCCGCCTTCAGCGATCGCCAACGCACCATCTACGAGATCCAGCTCGCGTCGTACCAGAAGGCTGTCGAGATGCTCGCGCCGGGGGTGGCCTTCCGTGAGATCCATTTCGCGGCGTGCCGGGTCATCACCGAGGGGATGAAGGACCTTGGGCTCATGAAGGGCAACACCGAAGATGCCCTCGAAGCGGGTGCTCACGCCATGTTCTTTCCCTGTGGACTCGGGCACATGCTCGGGCTCGACACCCACGACATGGAGGACCTCGGCGAGGTTCATGTCGGTTGGAAGGGCGAGCCGAAGAGCACCCAGTTCGGTCTCAAGTCGCTGCGGCTCGGTCGAGAACTCGAGCCCGGGTTTGTCGTCACCGTCGAGCCCGGAATCTACTTCGTTCCACAGCTCATGGACCTCTGGCGGGAACGTGGACACAATGGCGAGTTCCTCGATTTCGACCGGCTCAACGAGTGGCGGAATTTCGGCGGAATCCGCAACGAGGAGGACTTCCTCATCACCCCGGACGGCGCCCTTCGGCTTGGCCCCGCCAAACCCCTCACAATCGACGAAGTCGAAGCGCTGCGCGGCTGACGCGCGCAGCGCGAATTATGAATTATGAATTCTCAATTATGAATTTCATCGCACCATCGCACGGAGCCTTCGGATTCTCTGCGATGGTCATTCATAATTCATAACTCATAATTGATGGTCTCGAGCTCCCGCTCGAGTTGGCTGACGAGTCGCGCCATCGTGGCGACGAGGGCGTCGACGGGTTCGCTGGTGTCGAAGTCAACCCCGGCCTTCTGCAGTAGCGCGATGGGGTGGTCCGAACCACCAGACCGGAGTAGATCGAGATAGCGGGTGACGGCGCTCTCGCGTTGATCTCCAGATCCGGTGGTCATTCTGTTGTGGACCAGGCTCGCCGCCGCCTTTGATGTGGCGTACTGGAAGACATAGAAGGGCGAACCGAAGAAATGCGGGATCCGAGCCCAGGTGTTCCGGTACCAGTCCTGATCGTCGAGGGACGAGCCGAAGAACTCACCGAGGATCCCGATATAGAGGCTCTGCAGGACCTCTGCGGTGATGGGTTTGCCCTGCTCGACCTCGCGGTGGGCCTGAAGCTCGAAGTCGGCGAACATTGCCTGGCGATAAAAGCCCGCCGCGATGTCGTCGATGGCGTGCTGGAGGAGTGCGACCCTTCGGTTGGGGTCGGTTTCCCGTTCGAGGAGCAGATCGAGGAAGAGATCCTCGTTGGTCATGGAGGCCACTTCGGCGACAAAGATCGAGTATGACGAGGTGGCGAATGGTTGGGCGGCGTGCGAGAGGACCGTGTGCATGGTGTGACCCATCTCGTGCGCGACCGTGAACGTGTCGTTCATGGTGTCGGAGTAGTTGAGAAGCATGTACGGGTGGACTCCGTAGACCCCGGCCGAGAACGCTCCGGAACGTTTGCCATCGTTCTCATAGACATCGATCCACCTCTGAGAAAAGGCTCGATCGACGGTCGCCTGGTAGTCGTCGCCGAAGATTGCCACAGACTCAACGATCAACGGCCGGACCCCGGGGTAGGGGAGGGTCCACTCGACCTCGGTGAGAGGCAGGTAGGCGTCGAAGTAGCGGTAGCGCTCGACCCCGAGGACCCGCCGGCGAAGCCGGTGGTAACGCTGGAGCGGCTCGACCCCGGCCTTGGCGGTGGCGATCAGCCCTTCGTAGACCGACACTGGAATGTCGTCCGAGTCGAGATCAGCCTCGAGGCACGAGGCGTAGCGCCTTGCTTGGGTGGCACACCAGTTGCGTTGAAGGATCGAGTTGTAGATCGATCCATAGGTGTTTGGAAAGGAGTTGTAGACCGAGAAGTGTCCCTTGAAGAGGGCTTCGCGATCGACCTGCTCGCGACGCGAGAACAGCCCGTTCATAAAATTGCCGTGACTCGCGATGACCTCCTCGCCGGTTGAGAGGGTCACGGTGGGAAAGTCGACATCGGCGTCGGCCATCATGCTATAGGTGGTGGCGGGCGTCGAATTGAAGTTCGCCGCGAAGGCCAGCAGTCGTTCGCCCTTCTCGTCGAGAACGTGGCGTTGCTGACGATAGCTCTCCTCGATGCCGAAACGGTAGGGAACGAGATCGGGTGTGGCGTCGAGCCAGTCCTGCATGGTGGTCTCGGGGATGCGGAGAAGTTCTGGCTGATACCACGCCGTCGCCTGTCCGAACTTGGCCATGGTGATCTTGACCCGTTCGAGACGGGCCTGGACATCGTTGTTGCGGGTGTCCTCAGCCCGCATCAGGCCCGGATACTGATAGACCCTGTAGAGCAGTTGGCCGAGTTCGTCCGCGAGCTTCGATGCGGCGAGGATCTGGTCGGGGCCATCGGCCAGGGTTCCTTCAAACTCTTGGTAGCGCGTCATCATCTCTTCGAGTGAACCGAGGGCGGTCTCCCATGCCTCCCAGTCAGCGAAGATCTGGTCGAGGTCCCATTTGAACTCGGCGGCGATGGCGGAGCGGTCACGGGTTTTGGGTTTGAGGCCGTTCGTTTTGGTCATCGCGGGAGTATAGCTTCCCCCGATCCAGATCCCGATCCCGATCCCGATCCCGATCCAGATCCCGATCCCGATCCCGATCCCGATCCCGTTTCCGTGCCCGTGCCCGTTCCCGATGACTTTTCGCTATCGCAATTGCTATCGGTATCGCAATCGGATGTCTTCAGCGGCAGTGGCAGGAGCCACGGCCGCGGGCGTCCCGGTGCACCGGCCTTCTGGTTCGTATTGTGGGGGCGGGAGTCCCCCCTGCCCATCAGTCTCGTGGCGGTTTGGATCGCGTGTCCGCGAGGCAGTGGGACGTGCTGGTAGGTGGGGGTTGCTCTGCGTTGCGTGGCGTCCGGGAGCCCCGGCCTTCTGGGTCGTCTTGTGGGGGCGGGCCTCCAGCCTGTCCATCAGTCTCAAAGCGGTTTGCGGCACGTGTCCGAGAGACAGTGGGAAGTCCCCACAGGTGGGGATGGTTCGCGTGGCGTGGCGTCCCGGAGCGTCGGCCTTCTGAGTCGCCTCCGTTTCGGAGGCTCCAGAGCGTCGCACCATCGGCGTGGTCGCGTGGAGGAGGATTGGGGGACTGCGACCACGCCGATGGCGCGCCGGCGGCCTCCTTCGCAGCCAGGACAGCTGCACCGGAACGCCCTGCCGCGAGGGTTGCCCGGCATGACATTGTGCGGTGCGTGGCGCGTTGCCGGGGGGCCGGTGCCGGCACAATGTCAAGCCCGGCACGCCCCGGTGAACGGTCTAAGCAACCAATTTCCAAAGGATTAGAGTATATCTGCTAAAGAAGCACTAAAAAAATTGATTCTCAGACTTGACAAGTAAAAACTAAGGTTCTATATTAAGTATGTGATGAAAAATGATAAGGAGGCACTCATATGAGAAACATGATTCGTTGGCAGCCCATCAACCGTCCCGCAAACTGGAACACCGGCGTCGACCGACTCTTCAATGAGTTCATGGGCCGTTCCCTGCGCCAGATGGAAGAGGAGACGGCGGCCTGCGCTTGGACGCCCGCAGTCAATATCCTTGAGCGCGAGGAGGGCATCGTGATCTCTGCCGATCTTCCCGGCCTCAAGGCCGAGGATGTCGATGTGACCGTGGACAATGGTGTGCTCACCATCAAGGGCGAACGGGCCCTCGAAGAGGTGGCCGAGGGCGAGACCTATCACCGGGTAGAGCGGACCTACGGCAACTTCGAGCGCAGCTTCTCGATTCCGAACTCGGTCGATCCCAAGAAAATCGAAGCACGGTTCGTCAACGGTGAGATGACCTTCACCCTCCCCAAGCGCGACGAGTCCAAACCGCGTTCGGTCAAGGTCAAGGTTGCCACCGCCTAAGTCACCCGATACAACGCTCCACATTCACGACTCGATGGAAAGGACCCCGGCACCAGCCGGGGTCTTTTCTTGACCTTGACGAGATCGGGCCGTAGCGTGGGTCCATGACGGAGAAGGGATTGACGATCGCCCTGGGGGGCGGCGCCGCAAAAGGACTGGCCCACATCGGAGTCCTCAAGGGAGTCGAAGAGGATGGTGTCGAGGTGACGGCCATTGCCGGATCATCCATGGGCTCGATCATCGGAGCGCTGTCGGCCCAGGGCCTCAGCGCACGAGAGTTGGAAGCGCTCGTGTGCTCCATCGACTGGGTGCGACTCGGCCGCATCATGGTGACCTCGGTGAGCGGGCGTGCGTTTCACGACATGTTGCAGGAGACCTTCGGTGGCACGCTCATCGAGGACCTCGAGATCGCCTATGCCGCGGTTTGCGGAGATCTCGACACCGGGGAGATGGCCGTCCTGGACTCGGGTGACCTGGCTGAAGCCGTGTGCGCATCTTCGGCAATCCCGGGGATACTGCCTTCGATCCGAGTCGGCAATCGCCGGCTGGTGGACGGTGCGGTGGTCGAGCCGGTTCCGGTGACTGCGGCGACGGCCATGGCCAATGGACCGATCCTCGCCGTCAGCGTGGTCCGCCCGCCCGATCGCCGGGAAAAGGGTGGGACCATCATTACCACCATGCCCATCCGGGTCGAGCTTCCGGTCGCTTTTCGTCGGATCGAAAGCTGGCTCCGCCGGCAACGGGTCGATCGCCTCGAGGGTGAGATCAGCGCTCGGGTCTCACGGTGGGAATCGGTTTTTCGCTCGTTCCACATCATGCAACACCGGCTGGCCACATGCAGCCGGTTGGATGTCCCCATGATCGAGCCGCGGGTCGGTCGTTTCGGCTGGTTCGACTTCCACCGGGTCGACGAGATCATTGCCGCGGGTTATGACGCCTATCGCACATGGGCTAGAGATTGCTCTCCACGAACCCCCAATTGACATAGCTCCAGAAGTCCTGGAGGTACTTCGGTCGTGCGTTCCTGAAATCGATGTAATAGGCGTGTTCCCAGACATCACAGGTCAGCAACGGGGTCGCGCCGTCGCGCATCGGATTCTCGGCGTTGGCGGTGGTGGTGATGGCCAGTGAACCGTCGGCGTTCTTGACCAGCCAGGCCCAACCCGATCCGAATTGGCCGATGCCGGCCTTGGCGAAGGCGTCCTTGAACGCGTCGAAACCGCCGAACGCAGCGGCGATCTTCGCCTCCATCTCGGCGCTCGGAGCGCTGTCACCACCACCCTTGAGACAATTCCAGTAGAAGGTGTGGTTCCAGACCTGTGCGGCGTTGTTGAATACGCCACCGTCGGCGGTCTTGATGAGGTCTTCCAGGGATGCGCCCTCTTGTGGGGTCCCCGCCGTCAATTTGTTGAGGTTGACGACATAGGCGTTGTGATGTTTGCCATGGTGGTAGTCGAGGGTTTCGGCGGTCAGGAAGGGCTCGAGATCGGTGGGTCCGAATGGAAGTGCGGGAAGTTCGTGCGCCATGGGTGTCCTCCAATTATCGCGAAATCGCGAACATTGTAATCGGTCCGGCGCGACGGGCAAACTGATCTCTGGGTTTTATTGAGAATCTGTCTCGAAGAGGCCGGGAGTGCGCGCCTTGATCTCGCGCGCCTTGTCGAGCCCACCCGAAAGAGCCGGGGGAACCTGCGCCGCAGGGCAGATGGCGTTGAAGCCGCACCATGCGCAGAGAACTCCCGGACGTGGTTCGAACTCGACGGCCGTGCTCGTTTCTTCGGCGAGTTGCCGGAAACGATCGAAGAGTTCGGCGGCGCGGGCCGTGGTCACCGTCTGCCAGTGGGTGCTGTCGTGCCGGAGGTAGTGATAGCCGGCCAGGGCTTCCGGATCGTCATTGCGCTGCATGGCGCAGGCGGCGTAGAGCGGTGCCTGCAGGCCTTCAGAGAACTCGGATGGATCGCCCTCTTTTTTTGACGTCTTGTAGTCCACGATAAAGAGCCGGCCGTTTTCGGTGCGACCGATGCGGTCGGCGAAGCCCGTGAAGACGATCTCATCGGACAGACGGTGGTTCAGACGTTGCTCCAGCGCCACGGTCCGTGAGCGGTCGCGGAGAAAGGCGCCGCGGTGGAATCGTTCGAGGATTTCGCGCGCAGTGACGAGATAGGCGTCGGACCTGTCGGAGCAGCGGATGACCGTGATCTCATCGGTCAGACCCGCGGTCCAGCGATCAGCCAGAGATTCGAGAGCCGCTTCGAGCGATGGACTCGATCCGTTTTCGCGTTCGGTGTAGAGCCATTCGAGTACATCGTGAACGACGTTGCCCATGAACGATTCGATGGACCGAAAGACCTCCTTGAGGCCCTTGAGGTAGCGATAGCGGTAGCGTAGCGGACATTGGTTGAAGGTCTTGACCCGTGAGAACGAGAACTGGTTTCTTGGTGTAGGGGCGTGTCCTGCTTCCGGCATCGAAGGAGTGTAGCTCACTCCCGTGCCCGTGCCCGATGGCCGGGATCGGACGATCCCGGACCCAGGTCGTGAGTCGTAACTCGCAAGTCGTGAGTCGACAGTCGTGAGTCTACAGTCGTGAGTCGTAAGTCGAAAGTCGTGATCGTATCAGCGGCAGCAACCGGCGCCGGTCCTCAAGCCTCAAGCCCCAAGCCCCAAGCCCCAAGCCCCAAGCCTCAAGCCCCGAGCCCCGAGCCCCAAGCCCTCAGACCACCTCGAGCACCTTCTCGGTCGGCCGACCCATGACCGTGCCCTTGGGTCCGACGACGATGGGTCGTTCGATCAGCCGTGGATGGGCCGCCATGGCGGCGACGATCGCCTCGTCAGAGAGACTCTTATCGGCCAATCCCAGATCCTTGTACTCCTTCTCGCGTGTGCGGAGGAGATCGCGGGGCTCCATTCCGAGGCCCTCGAGCAATCGAGAGATGGTGGTTTCATCCGGTGGGTTGTCGAGGTACTTGATGATGTCGGGTTCGATGCCCTTTTCGCGCAGCAACTGCAGCGCCTGACGGGACTTGCTTCAACCGGGGTTGTAGTAGATGGTGACGCTCACGATGGTCCTCCCTCGGGTTCGGCCGAGGATAGCAAAGGGGAGGACCTCACAACCCGATCCCGAGACCCTCGATCTCGACCCAGCCGGCGGTGATCTCCGAGCGGGCTCGCTCCAGGGCCTCTCGAATCTCGCCGCCCTCGTCGAGTTGGGTGAGCCCGGGGTTGAGACGCAGATCGACGACGCCGGAACCCAGGTCGAAGGCGTAGACCTTGCCGGTGAAGGAATGGTCGTGCACTTCGCGGGCCACCCGGAGCATTGCTTCGGCGACATCCACTTCAACGGCCGCGACCACGAAATCGGGTTCGGCATCCATGAGGGCCGGGTCGGCGCCGATGAGAAAGAGCCCGGAGTCGTGCACGGCGGCCAGCACCTGAGGCTCGATGTGATCGGTGGAGTACAGCGCCACCTCGATCCCCGCGGCGACCAGTTGCCAGGGACCGTCCTCCCCGCGCACGGTCATGATCTCAGCGTTGGGGTGGGCGGCGCGAAATCCTGCATTGAAGCCATTCTCGAGCCGATCGAGCCACGGCCGGCCGGCACCGCGGAGCAGACCGACGGCTGGCCGATCGGTCAAGCTTGCAGCGACCGCCCCCGCGAGGAAACCGGCCTCCTCGGGCATGAAGGCCACGCTCCCGACATTGGCGGCCTCGATTTCGCCGGGGATGGTGATGAAGTCCGTGTTGGGAAACGCCACCGCCTCGGTGTAGATCAGCGATTCGACCTCGGGTCCGACACAGAAGATCAGATCGATTCCATCCATGGCGTGGTCGCGGAGACGTGCCCGTTGATCGGAGGATCCCACCGCGCGGGTTCGTGCGACATCGGCGTCGAGTTCGGCGGCGATGAGGCCGAGGCCGCGCTCGGCCGCGCGTTCCCATCTGCCGCTGAGGGCCACCGAGGTCACCAACCTGACCCGAAAGCCCGGATCGACGGGTGGTTCCACCGGGGCGCAAGACCAGTTGGCGAAACCGGCCAACGACAGCATGGCGAAACCGGATAGAGTGCGGAGACTTCTCATGGCGACCGATCCATATTACTCCTACCTAAACTGAGCGATTCTGCCGGATGAGATGTGCCAAGTCCTTGATGCTCTGGTGTTTGCAAAATTTTTTAAGGATACTGGTGGTATGTCGAGGCTTTTTGCAAACGCCCAGAGCGCAAGGAGTTGGTGCAGACGCCTGAGAGAATCGCTCGATTTAGGTCCCATTGGGGTACCATGCCGACATGGACCTCCTTCAGCTCGTGGCTGATCTCGATGAACTCCTCGAGACGGATGCCGTCCGGGACTACTGCCCCAATGGTCTCCAGGTCGAGGGATCTCCCGATGTTCAACGGATCGTCACCGCAGTGTCGGCATCGCGGGCGCTGTTTACGCGGGCTACCGATCGTGAAGCCGACGCCGTCATCGTTCACCACGGCGTGTTGTGGAACGGCACCGAACCACCGCGGCTGGTGGGCTCGTTTCGGGAACGGGTTCGGCTGCTTCTGGCCAATAACATTTCGTTGATCGCGTACCACCTCCCCCTCGACCGGCACATGGAGCTGGGAAACGCCGCCCAGCTCGGACGTCAACTCGGTCTGATCGAGCTCGAGCCTTTTGCCGAGCACCAGGGAGCATCCGCCGGGGTCTGCGGAGTCTTTTCCGAACCGGTGGACGCCGAGGAGTTCTTCACAGCAATCGCCGATGTCACCGATCGCGAGCCGCAGGTCTTCGAGGGTCATCGGCGAATGATCGAATCGGTGGGAATCGTCACCGGGGCCGCCGAGCGCGAATACCACCAGGCGGTCGCGGCGGGTCTCGACGCCTACATCACCGGCGAGGCCACCGAGTGGGTCATGCACCAGGCGGCCGAAGATGGGGTCCACTATGTGGCGGCGGGGCACTACGCGACCGAGCGTTTCGGTGTGAGGGCCCTCGGCGACTGGATCGCCGACCGCCACGGGATCGATGTCGAGTTCATCGATCTGCCCAATCCAGTCTGAGCTCAGGACTCACCGCAAAGGCGCGTTGATCAGCGCTCGCCAGACGCGTTCGATTCGATCGAAGACCGCCGGCCATGTGAATGTCTTGAGGATCTCGGTTTGCTCGGGTAGGGGCGGGGCGCTGATGGCACGCTCGATCCCGGCCTCGAGCCGGGCGACAAAAGCCGGGAGTTGGCTCTCTACCGGGGTGTCGATCCCGGCCATGGAGGGCAGCTCGACGAGGTCGAGGGCGGCGCCGATTCTCGGAGAGAGTTCCTTCGCCACTCCGGGGAGGTTGGTGGCCACGAGTCTGCAGCCGCAGGCGAGGGCCTCGACGAGGACCAGGGGGAGGCCCTCGTAGAACGAGGGCAGGACACAGATGGTGGACCGCCGCATGAGGGCCGAGAGCGCGGTCTGAGGGAGCTGGCCGTGGAGTACGACCCCTGGCGACATCCCGACCATCCGTCGGCGCAGCGCACCTGCTTCGGGACCTGACCCGTCGCCGGCGATGTGAAGGCTCAGAGCCGGGTGTTTCGAACTCAGTCGCTCGAAGGCGTCGAGCAGGGAGGGCAGGCCCTTTGCCGAACTGTACTTCCCGATGTAGAGCAGGGCTGGTGATCGGTCGTCCTTGATCTGAGTCTGGCTGAAGAGATCCTCGCGGTAGCCTGCCCCGATGACGTGGATCCGATCGGCCGGGATGGCGAGTTCCTTGGCGAGATCGTGGGCGTGTTGTCGATGGAGGACGAAGAACCCATCGTTGCGAGCGCATCCTACCCGGACCCCGGTGGCGAGTTCGGGAACGAGCCGCATCTGCCTGAGACCGGTGGCGTGGCAGTGGGCGACGACCGGAGTGGTGGGTGCGAGGTCTTTGAGGAGGGACGACGTCAGCCAGATGTGGTGCGAGTGGATAATGTCGGGTTTGAAGCCGGCAACGACCTCGGCGATGTGACGTCGCCAGCGATCGAGATAGGTGGAGATCTGCGGATCGGTCATGGTGCTGAAGACGGTGCTCGGGTAGGGCATGACGTCGCTCATCCCGGGCACCTGGAACGGGATGTCGTCTCCGCCGAATCTCAGGGGATGAATTCGGCCGTCGTCGAGCCCGCCGACCGTCGGGAGAGCATCGTCCTCAGGAACTCCAACCACGACCCGCTGATTCCAGCCGGCGTCGGCGGCGCAACGTACCACTGCGTCGAGGGTGATGCCGCTTCCCGTCAGCGACGGGCGTTGTGACAGGACATGCAGGACTCTCATGGGATGGTCATCGTAACGCAGGAATCCTGAGGCCGGGAGATGTGGTTGTACCCGGTGGAGAGGTGACCCATGGAAAGCACAGGCAGCGAACTCCTGGAAATCTGGTTCGGCGACGAAGAGGATGATGTGCAAGCCGGCGAGGGGCAGGCGGCACTCTGGTGGGGCCAGAGCAGCGAGACGGATGAGATGCTCGGCGCCCGGTTCGGCCAGGCCGCCTCGGCCGCCGCCGCAGGGACTCTCGACCACTGGACGGGGTCGCCAAAGGGACGTTTGGCGTTGATCCTTTTGCTCGATCAACTGCCGCGAGTGATCCACCGCGGAACGCCGGGCGCCTTTGCCCAGGATGAGAAGGCGCGCCACCTCGCGAACCTGGGTCTGGAATCCGGCGCCGACCGTTTGCTGCGGCCGATTGAACGGGTCTTCTTCTATCTGCCTTTCGAGCACTCGGAGGACCGGGCCGACCAGCAACGCAGCGTCGAGTTTTTCGAGGCGCTGGCGGATGAAGTGCCCGAGGGGTGGAAGAAAGCCTTTGATGGTTATGTCGACTTCGCCGTCCGGCACCGGCGGATTGTCGATCGATTCGGGCGCTTCCCGCACCGCAACGCCATTCTCGGGCGGGTGTCGACTCCGGAAGAAACCGAGTTTCTCAAGGAGCCGGGGTCGGGGTTTTGATCATCGGTAGGTGGAGTCGCGAGGCCATCGCACCATCGCAAATGGAACGCGGATTTCGCGGATGACACGGATGCGGGAGGGGCGTCTATACTCATCCCATGACCGAAGCAACCACCGATGACGCACCCTGCCCACTCTGCGACGGCACCGGCTGGATCCTTGTCGAGGAGGACGGGATCGAGATGGCACGGCACTGCGAATGCGCTGAACAGCGTCTCCGGGATCGCGCCCTGGCCCGCGCGGGCATCCCGGACCGATACCAGCACTGCAACCTCGATGATTTCGAACTCTGGAACCCCGAGGACCCGACGTTGGGGAAATCCCTGCGCTTGGTCCAGGAGTTTGTCGATCTTTATCCGAACACCGACAAGGGTCTGGTGCTCATGGGTCCGGTGGGGACCGGCAAGACACACCTCGCGGTGGCCGCCCTCCAGCAGATCCTGCGGGAGAAGCGTCCCCCTGCCAATGGCCGGTTTGCCGACTTCACTTCGTTGGTCCTCGAGATCCAGATGAGCTTTGATGACTCGGGGATCAACCGACGGGACATTCTCCAGCCCCTCGTCGAATGTGATCTTCTCGTGGTTGACGAGCTCGGCGCGGGCAAGACCACACCGTGGGTGATGGATCTGCTCTACTACCTCGTCAACACGCGGTATCTGGAGAACCGGCTGACAATCTTCACCACGAACTTCTCGGACTTCCCAAAAAAGAGTGGCGAAGAAAGCCTCACCGATCGGGTCTCTCAGCGGATCAGATCGAGGTTGTGGGAGATGTGTCGCCGGATCGAGCTGCGCGGTAGAGACTACCGGGCCGAACGCCTTGCCACCCGCGAAGGGGGACTGAACCGTTGAAAAAGCTGGCATGGATTTTTTCGCTCGCCGTGCTGGCGGGCTGTGCAACGACCGCCCCGCCGTCGGTCGCTCCGACACCGACGTTACCGCCTTTGGCGCCGTTATCCACACCAATCGTCGTTGAGTCCGCGCCGACCCCGACACCCACGCCCGCTCCCCCCGGACCGGCCCCGACTGGGGTCGAGGATGCCATCGTCGGTGAGCCCATTCGGGTTCTCCTCAAACGATCATCCGGTTCCATCACCTTCCCGCAGCCCGGCCGCGCGTATCGGGCCGAGGTTGATGGAGTGGGTGTGTGGATGTGGGGGCCGCTCGAGATCAGCAGTGTTACCGAGACCGCATGGCAGGTGGGCGCATGGTCCAGTGTGGAATCCGCTCAATCGGTGGCCAGTCGCCTTGGTCGAGAACTCGGTGAAGAGGCGGAGGTGTGGCGGGAGGCCTCCGATTCGGGTCTGATTCGGGTGCGTGTGCTGTGGCCGGCCGGCGAGTCTGCCGACGCTGCAGCCCGGCTTTCCGCGGCAGGATTCCCGGACGCCATGCGTGTGGCGGGTGGCGGATCCATTCGCATGACCGGAGCGGCTGGTCCTCTCGAGAGCAACTCCGAGATTCTTCTGACCCCGGACGGGGACTGGCCCACCGCAGTCGGCGGGCGAACCTACCGCGGTCGATTCCGCATCAGGATTGGCGAGGGTGGTGTTCTGCTCATCAACGAACTCGGGATGGAGAACTACCTCCGAGGGGTGGTTCCGGTCGAGATGGGTCCGTACCAATTTCCTGAACTCGAGGCGCTCAAGGCGCAGTCGGTGGCGGCCCGAACCTACGCCGTCGCTCACCTCGGTGATCACGACGACGAGGGTTGGGACATTTGCGCCACCCCGGCGTGCCAGGCCTATCACGGTGCGGGCGCCGAGCACAGTCTGTCCGATCGCGCCATTCGCGAGACCGCCGGTCTGATTGCCCTCTACGACGACGAACCGATCGATGCCATGTACACCTCGACCTGTGGTGGCCACACCGAGGACGCCTCGGAGCTCTTTTCGGGTCGTGGGAGTCCCTACCTCGTTGGGGTCGCCTGCGCCTGGGACCGGCCGATACTGCTTCAAGGGGAGGGTCGCGCTGCCGGAATCGGTGATTTGCCGGCGATGCGGCGTTGGCTCGCCCGCCGGGCACTCTCGCTCGGTGAAACAAACGAGGGCGACCCCGTCGAGATCCTTCCGGCCGTAGCCAAGCTCTGCGGCGGTGAGCTTCTTCCGCTCCCGGCGGAGCCCGAGCTCGCTGAGTGGATCGACGCTCTGTTCGCCGCGGGTGGATTCGATGAGACGAGCCCCCTGGTCGCAGGCGAGGGCGCCGGTCGATTGGTTCAGCTTGCCGATCTCTTCGATGTTCCACTCCGGCCGACCACTCCGGGGACCTGGCGCGATGGCTGGCAGTTGGAGGCCGTGTCGGCGGCGCTCGAACTCAGGGGGGTGATTCTGAGTGATCAGGGAGAGGTGGTCCCCCACCCCGAGGGCGCGGCCATCTATCCCAGACGAGCCGATCGATCCGAGGTCCTGCCCCAGCCGCTCCCTTTGGTTTGGCGGTGGGGAAGTGACCATGGTGGCGCTTCGGCACTTCGCGTCCTTCCCGGAACCGCCGCCGAACGGTATCGTTTGGGCGAGGAGATCCTGGCGCTCGTCGTGGTGCAGTCGGGCGGCGGCGGTGACGCAGATCGTCGTTCAGCCTGGAGCAGTTGGCGCCGCGAGAAGAGCTGGACCGAACTTGAACGCAGCCTTGGAGAGCCCGATCTCGAGCGGATCGAGGTTGTTCGTCGGGGCCGATCGGGAAGGGTTGTGACGTTGGCGGTCATCGACCGGGAGGGCAACCGCCGGCTGGTGAAGGGTTTTGATGTGCGTCGGGCGCTGGACCTGCCGGAGACCCTCTTTGAGATGCACCTCCGGACCGACGCGGATGGCGAGAGGACCGTCCAGTTCCTCGGTCGTGGTTGGGGCCACGGGGTCGGGCTGTGCCAAAACGGAGCATTCGGGCTGGCCCGGGCAGGGATGTCCTTCGAGGCCATCCTCAAGCACTACTACACCGGGGTCGAGATCACGACGCGGTGAGCCGGGTCCGGTAGCGTAGAATTGCGAACGCCGGTTGCAGTGAACAGGAGGGTACGACCGTGGCGAAACCTACCATCGATCACATCGGAGTCGCCGTCGAATCCCTTGCGAAAGGCGTGGAATTCT
>Ga0164313_10003143_pt1 | contig 14744 bp, 12 predicted proteins | sample GuaBasSedimGuay4_FD_113735 | JGI IMG/M metagenome (GOLD analysis project Ga0164313, IMG submission 113735) | Subseafloor sediment microbial communities from Guaymas Basin, Gulf of California, Mexico - Guay4, Core 4569-4, 0-3 cm | ecosystem: Environmental > Aquatic > Marine > Hydrothermal vents... | reverse complement strand
GTTTCAGGTCGCCTGATCCGGCTCGCACGACTTGGTCACTTCGCGCACAGGCCGGTGATACAACGCATGGACTGGTCTTTTGGCGGAGGAACGGGTTCTGGGTCCGCCTAACCCCCTAACCTCCTAACCTCTTAACCCGGGTCTTCAGCTCTTCGAGCTTCCTACCGTAATCGTCTCCAAGCCATGCGCATTGGGGCCGGTTTCTTCCCGCCTTAGCATGATGGCGAAAAACAGGGCGAGGAAGCCAAGAATAGAGAAGATCCACATCCCTGGAGCGTAGCCCATGGGGTTGGCCGCGCTGGCTTCGAAAACATCGTTGGTACGGCCGATGGTCCAGTTCATTCCCGCGACACCGATCTGCTGGATCAGGGTCATCACCGCGTATGCGGTTCCGAGGCGCCGCTCCTCGACAATGTAGGCCACCGATGGCCACATCACCGCCGGGATAAGCGAGAAGGCCACTCCCATCATGATGATCGGCACCCACAGCGGTGCCACGTGGTAGGCCATCATGAGGTACACGGGCATCAGCAGGAACGCCCCCAACGCCATGAAGAGCGCCCGCTTGCCGATCTTATCCACCAGGAGGCCGAAGAGCGGGGTGGCGATCATCGCCGCCAGCGGCAAGACGCTGTTGAACTGTCCGGCAACCTGTCGGGTGAGCTCCCACGAATCGATGAAGAACTTGATGGCGAACGAACGGAACGGGAAGATCGCCGAGTAGAAGGTCACGCACAGCAGAACCACAAACCAGAAGGAGCGGCTGAAGCGGAAGAAGTCCGACAGCACGAGCTTGTCGGTTTCACCGGCACTGCCGAGCTCGTACCGGCGCGAGGCAGTCTTTTCGAGGGCGCCGTATGCGAGCGCACTGATCAAGACCAACACACCGATCGCTGCAGCTATGACCAGCGGGCCCTGCCATCCGGCGTACGCGAACTTGGCCCAGGTCGGCGACCAGTCTGCCGACACCGAGCCCATGCGGGCGATGGTGAGATTGATCCCAAAGGCGAAGCTGAGCTCCTTGCCCTTGAACCACTTCGCAAGCGCGGTGGTAATCGCCACGATGAGCGGTTCGGAACCGATTCCGAGAAGGAAACGCGCCACCAGCATGACCGTGAAGTCGGACGACACCGCGTTGAGGATCCCCGCACACGTACAGATCGCGGCGAAGAAGATCGTCGACTTGACGGTCCCGTATTTATCGATGATGACCCCGCCGAGCAGGAGTACGATCACCGCAGCAATGCTGTAGACGGAGTACAAGGTGCCGATGTTCGCGTCGGTGAAACCGAGATCGGACTTGAGGATATCGGCGATCGGTGCAATCGAGTCGTAGACATAATAGTTGGCGAACATCGCCATGCTGATCACGACCAGCACCACCCACCGGTACATGGGGGGCGGTTGGGTAGCCAAGTCGCCGGTTGCGGTGAGATTTTCTGTCATTCTAGCTCCTTCAAAACAGTCACGGTGTCGCATTGTAGCGGCACCCGGAATGAATGCATCTCCAATTGGTGTTATAATGAGTCGATTCATCCGTGGCGCTCCGGCGACCGCGGTCGCCGGAGGTCCCCCCCAAATTGCTAACGCGTAGAAAATTCATCAAGAGTGCGTCTCTGACCGCTGCGAGTTCTCTGGGCTTTGCCGGATACGGCTTTTCGAACGCCCTCGATCTGCCGGGCGTGCGTCGCGTGAACCTCGAGCTTCCGGCGCTCCCAGCGGTCTGGGACGGCCTCAGAATCGTGCAGATATCGGACATCCATGCAGGCCCGTACATGGGCGTGGAGCGCATGGCACGGATGCGCAAGATGGCGATGAAGCTCGATCCGGACCTGATCGTCTTCACCGGCGATCAAATGGACCGGCGTTCGTCCGACGCCGAGCTTTTCGTGCGCGGATTCCGCGGCATCGAAGCACCCTTGGGAGTATGGGGCATCCTCGGCAACCATGACCACTTCATCGACCCGGAACGATCCGAGTGGGCGCTCGAGGCGGCCGGCATCCAGCCCCTGGTAAACCGCGGCGTGGCCCTCGACCGCGAAGGGTCTACCCTGGCCCTCGTCGGAGTTGACGACCTCCAGGCGCGAGGGGGGCGTTACCCAGACTTCTCCGTACTGAACACGTACCCGACATCGTTCCGGATCTGCCTGTGCCACCAGCCCCAGGGTTGGCACCAGGCACTTGCTGCCGGCGCCCACCTGACCCTCGCGGGCCACACCCACGGCGGGCAGATCGCGCTCACCGGCCGCAACCTCAACGTCGCCCGGTTCAGCACTCGCTACATCGCAGGCCCGTACCGACGCGATGAGGCATTCCTCTACGTGTCTCGAGGCGTCGGCGTCGGCGCGTTGCCGGTAAGAGTTGGGGCGCCGCCGGAGATCGATCTATTGACGCTGCGCAGCACAGCCGCAGGTGCACGGGTAGCGGCGTAGCCCTCCCACCCATCAGAAGAACCACAGAGGCACAGAGAGGACACAGAGGAATTTCGAATTTCGAATTTTCCAACCGCCCACCCAGCGGTCAGTTTTGAGTTTTAAGTTTTTTCCCACCCGCCCACCCAGCGAAACGTTGAACGTTTGAACGTTAAACGTTAGAACGTTGCCGCCCACCCGCCCCCGACTTGCACTCTCTCCTCGGAGTCCCCTGTCGGCGTGGCGCTGTCGCGGAGGGCCTCGTCGCAAGGAAGGTATTAGCTGTTAGGTATTAGCTATTAGCTCCACCCACCCTTCCTCGACGAAAGAATCCACGCTCGGAGCGTGGAGTCGCCGCGGCGCTATTGCGGACGGCCTCGTCGCGACGGGCCCGACTGTGTTCGCCACATGGAACTCCCACAGCACCGTTGATGAACCACAATCAGTCGCGAATGAACTATTCACTCCTACCTCTCGGAAAGTCGCGGCGGGCCCGGCCCGACGTGGCTTTCCGAGGGCGGGTGGGCGGGGGGTGGGGGGCGGGGCGGAAATGGTCGAGGGCGCCCCCCGCTCGAATGTAGCCCGCCGGCGCGCCAAAGGCGCGCGAGGGCGCTCACGGGCGGGACCGAGGAACGCTAGCGTTCCGAGGGCGCGTCGGTGAGCGACCGTGGCCGCGGGCCCTGCCCGCGGACGGCGGGCGGGATTTACATCGGGTAGATGCCTTCGTCGCGGGTTGGTGGGGCGGCACCAATTCCGCCACCACCGTCGTCGCCCATCTCTTCCTCGAGGGCATCGCCGAGATCTTCTTCGACCTGCTCCGGATCCTCACCGGCCTCGAGCCGGCGGATCATCTCCTCCATCGCCGGGGTCACGGGCTCGCCGGCGATCTCGGTCATGCGACGAACCGCAGCCGCCATGGCCCGAGGGTCATTTTCATCCATATTCTCGAGCTCGCCGGCAAAGCGCATCATCTCCCGTTCGACACGCGGATCATCGAAATCGGCGCCGTCGTCACCGGCACCGGCCGCTGATTTCGAGGATGCGGCCACACCGAAGCGCGAAGGCACGCGATGAAGATCGGTCGCGCCGCACTTGGGGCAGGCTGGAACCTTTTCCGTCGCTACCTTGAACGAGTGAAAGCTGAAAATCCGGTTGCACGGCTCACAGAGAAACTCGTAAATAGGGATTACGTCCCCCCTTCTTCGCCAACCGCACCCCAGTGATCGACCCGGTAGTTGTCGAGCCCGGCCTCGATCAGATACTTGGGGTCAACGCGCATCGCGAGTTCGACAGACTCATCGTCAAACCGTCGCGCCAGCTGATGGGGCAGGGACACCGCCCGCCGTACCAACTCTGCCTCCTCCAGCGGTACACGGAGGATGGCAACATCGGGGGCCGACAGCAGAATCGTGCGAATGGCGGACTTGAGATCCGCGATGGCCTCACCGGTCACCGCCGAAACGGCCACCGACCGCAAACGGCGCGCATCGGCGCCGGTGTAACCCGCTCCCAGGAGATCGATCTTGTTGCGCACCACCAGCGTACGCTCGCGCTCTACTCCGAGACCGTCGAGCACCTCCCGCCCGACTCGCAGATGCTCTTCCGAGCACGGGTGAGACGCGTCAACTACGTGCAGAACGAGGTCAGCAACCGTTGCTTCCTCCAGAGTGGAACGAAACGGCGCCACCAGATCGTGCGGCAACTTGCGAATAAAACCCACCGTGTCGGTGAGGACGGCGGTCAGATCCTCACCCAACGCCACCCGACGGGCCCGTGGATCGAGGGTGGCAAAGAGCTTGTCCTCGACCAGCACCTCCGCCCTGGTGAGGCGGCGGAACAGCGATGATTTGCCGGCGTTGGTGTAACCGACGATGGCCACGGTCGGGAGATCGCCCCGCCGGTCACGGCGCACCCGCCGGTCGCGCTCGATCACGGCCAGCTTGCCCCGAAGCTGCGCCATGCGCCGATTGATGAGACGCCGGTCGATTTCGAGCTGTGTCTCACCCACACCCCGGGTGCCGATGCCACCCGCCTGCCGTGAAAGATGGCGCCATCTCCGGGTCAGCCGGGGCAGCAAGTAGCTGAGCTGAGCCAACTCAACCTGGGTCTGCGTTTCTCGACTCCGCGCATTCTGCGCAAAGATGTCGAGGATGATCGCGGCGCGGTCGAGGACCTTGACCGAACCTGGAACCTCGCGCTCGATGTTCCGGACCTGCGAGGCGGTGAGGTCTTCGTCGAACACCAGGGAATCCACTCCTTGATCCTCGCACTGCTCGGCCAACCGGCGCAGGAACCCTCGTCCTACGAGCGTCGCGGGCTCTGGTTTCTGACGCTCCTGCACGCCGCGGCCGACAACCTCGGCGCCCGCAGTATCAACCAGTCGCTCGAGCTCGTCGAGATGTTCCTCGACCACAGGACGCGGCAGGCCGGGCAGAATCAGCCCGGCGAGAAACGCTCGTTCGCGCCGGCCATGCTCAAATTCGTACATGGGCGTCATTGGCTACGGGAGATCCTCCTGGTGCAGGTGGGGAAGCACCTTTTCGAAGGCCTCGAGCGTCTCCTCAACATCCTTTGCCCTATGAGTGCTGGAAAGAAACGCAGCTCGCCCGGGCTCCCACGGAAGGAGGACGTGTTCGCCCCGCAGAGAGACGGCCAAGCGCCGGTACGCGGCGCCGTCCGAGGACTCCAGGGTCTTGCGGTCCATCACCGGGTTGTCGGACAGGTAGAGGGCGAAGACCGAACCAACCCGATTGATGACCATCGGCCGCGAAAACCTCTCTGCCAACCCGAGCAGACCTTGGACGAGCTGTTCGGTACGTTTTTCGAGGTGTTCGTAGACCGAGTCATTCTTGAGAATGGAGAGGATAGCCTCTGCCGCCGCCAGGGAAACGGGATACGGCGTCGGCATCGGATCATATCCATCGACCGGTTCCTGGCGGTCTCGGAATGCTGCCACACCGATCGGAAATCCGCCACCCAGGGCGGCGCCGTACACCGCCGCATTCGGTATGATCCCGGCGCACGCGGCGGCGCCGCCCCGGTGCACGCGAAAGCCAGAGACCCGTTCATCGAGAATCACCAACACTTCATTTTCGTGGCACGCATCGACAATCTCTTCGAGCGCACCGTCCGGCGGTGGAACAACCCCGAACCGACCCATCAGTGGGTCGAGGATAAGGGCGGCAACCTTGGTGCTGCCGCTCGTTACTGCCGCGATGATCTTCGCCACATCCCATCCGGGAACCTCGCGGATCGGGTTCGTCGGATCGATCGCAAGATCGGCCGGCACGCCCACTCGCAGCGGGGCGCCACCGTCCAGCACCAGGAAGCGACTCTTGCCCGTTGTCAGGCTCGCCCAGCGAAGCACATGACGAAATGCTTCGTCCTGGCTACGGCAGAACCGCCAGCTGTCAACCCAGGGCAGGAAGTGCCCCAGCTTCTCGGCCAGCTCCACCTCCAGCTCCACATGAAAACCTTCCGGAATACCGGCCGCCAGCACCTTGCGCACGGCATCGAGAACGAACGGATTGGCAGATCCAACCATAGCGGAACCGCAGGCGCCGATATAGTCGATGTATCCGACATTGTCGATATCGAAGACCCTCGCCCCGTCGGCTTTCTTGGCCAATAGAACGCGGTCGGCATCCGAGCGCAGAAAGGGCACCGCGGCCGCCCTCTCCATCAGTTCATCGTGTCGTCGACCCATCCCAGTCAGTCGTCCTTATCATCGTGTTCGCCGTCTCCCCAGAAGAAGAAATTCCGGCACCTGGAAGAGCAGAAGGAGCGTCCGAAATCGAGCTTGGCACAGTACCCACAGAGACGGTTCCCGCAAATCGCGCATGCCTTCATCTCACTCTCCGGCACCCGAATGCCGCATTGCGGGCAAGGCTCCAACTCTTCTTCGGCGGTTTCGATCACCATCGGAGCGAGTATATCGCCAACCCTGCGGAGTCGGAACCTTTTTGGTTCCGGCTCCGCCGATGGGAGCCATCAGCTCTATCAGCTATCAGCTATCAGCTATCAGCTCAGCTATCAGCTCAGCTATCAGCTATCAGCTATCAGCTATCAGCTCAGCTATCAGCTATCAAAAGGAATCGTTCCGAGCCCTTGCTTTGCCAAGGGTCGTTCCGAAGGTCGATCCTGATCCTTGCGATGAGCTGATCGCTGATCGCTGAAGGCTGACAGCTATGTGCTGACGACTTGAGGCTGCAGGCTGTGGACTCCGCCGCAGACTGGAGTTATAGTTCTCGATCGGGCGGTGTAGCTCAGGGGTAGAGCAGGGGTCTCATAAGCCCTGTGTCGGTGGTTCAAGTCCACCCACCGCCACCAATTCCCGTCCGGGTTCTCTGGCGGAGAACCCGGACGGGAATTGGTCATTAGGAAGGTTTACCTCATCACAGGCTATTGCAGAGTCAGTGAAATCGCGGCCCCCCTGATGATCCCCGCCAACCGGTAGCCACCGTCATATCTCCATTTCAAGGGGCTCATGGCGAACGGTGTGATGAGCTAATCGCTAACAGCTAAAAGCTAAAAGCTATAAGATGGCACATGGACTTGGCCGAGTTTCCTGTTCACTTTCTGGCCACCTTCCCTGAGGTGGTCGGCCAACGGGTGCTCGTGGCCCTTTCCGGCGGTCCCGACTCAGTCGCGCTGCTCCACCTGCTCGGCCATCCCGACCTCGAATTGGAGCTGGAGGCCTTGCACGTCCATCACGGTACCCGAGGTGCGGAGGCCGACAGCGACGCGGCCTTCTGCGCCGAACTCTGTCTGGGGCTGAACATCCCTTTCCACCTGCGCCGAATCTCTGTTGGCCAGGCGATGCCGGCGGGCCGTGAAGGCACGTGGCGTGAGCTTCGATACCGGGCCCTTTTCAAACTCAGAGAGGAGCGGAACGCGACCGCTGTGGCCACCGGCCATCACCTCGATGATGTCGCCGAGGGCGTGCTGGTGCAGCTGATGCGTGGCGGCGGGCCCCGCGCCCTCTCGGGTGTCGCCACGACGGGCCCGGACGGATTGATCAGGCCCCTGCTGCGGTGGACCCGCCACGATATCCTCGAGCACCTCGGCCGGCTCGATGTCATCTGGCGAGAAGACAGCTCTAATTCAGATCTCCAGTTCCTGCGTAACCGAGTCCGCCACGAGGTCCTGCCGGGCCTCGAGGCCTTGAGCCCGTCGTTGCGCCGGCATCTCGTGCACCTGGCGGCGACCCTCGCTTCGGACGAAGCTTTTCTCGCCGAGGAGTTGGCCGCAAGGGCATCGTGGATTGATCCCTGGGAGCCTGACGGGGGAGTCACCATGACCGCAGTTCGAAGTCTCCCAGACTCTCTCCGCACCCGTTGGCTGCACTCCCAGGCGAGTCGAGTCGGGCTTGACCGGGTGACCAGACGCCAGACCGAGCTCTTCGAGGAACTTATCGCCACCGGTCAACCTCGCGCCGTGACGCTTGGCCGGCGATGGCGAATCCGGCTCGCCCGCGGTCGGTTGTGGCTGGAGCCGCCGCTCTCTCCGCAGCCTTACGCGTTCAAACTCGTCAATGACAAGACCATCGAACTCCCCCTGCCGGGATGGCGGGTCCGCTTCGGCCCTGCGGGGAAACCGCCGGACGGATTCCGGTGGTCGTACCGCCCACCTCCCGGGATCGAGTTGGAGGTGAGAACCGCTCGCCCGGAGGACCGGGTGGAGATCGATGACGCGAACGTTCGGGTCAACAGAATCCTCGCCCGCGCCATGCCGCGGCATCTCCGCCGGGCATGGCCCGTATTCTGCGAAGATGATAGAATTTATTGGATTCCAGGGGTGTGGCAGGACCCGGAAGCTTCGGACCGGAACGGCCCTGTTGTGGAGGTGACGCGCTCATGAGTAAACTGCGAGTGATCTACAGCGCCGACGACATCAGCGAACGATTGAGCGAGATCGCGTCAGCAATCGCTGAAGATTATGGTGATCGCGAGTTGGTGCTCGTTGGAATGCTCAAGGGTGCGGCATTTTTCCTTGCCGACCTTGCGCGATTGATGCCCCGGCCGGTGGATTACGAGTTTGTCAACGTCACCTCATCTCCCGGCGATCACGGTGAAACCGTGAACCTGACCTTTGCCACCCAGGTCGACGTTGCTGACCGCAACGTATTGATTCTGAAGGATGTATTCCACTCAGGTGTAACAGAAAATTATCTCATCACCCACCTCAGCCAGCAGAATCCCGCCTCCATCGAGGTGGTAGCGATGGTCGACAAACCGCAGCTGCGCAGCGTCAACCTGAACGCGAAGTACTCGGTTTTCGACGATGTCCCGGACGGATTCCTCGTCGGCTACGGACTCGGCCCGGGACACGGCGAGCACACGAATCGTCCGGACCTGTGCATTGTCGAGAAAGACTGAAACCGGCAGAACCGGGAACAATCCGGGTGGGAGGATACGTTCTCTCAAGGGCGCTGTCTTGAAGGCAGACGCCGGAGGATAAGCAAGAGTGAACCAGACCGTACGAACCGTTCTGATGTGGATCGTGATCCTGGTAGGAGTGCTGCTGATTCTGCAGGTTCTTCGAGGTTACAGTGCCACGAGCCGTGAGATTCCTTTTTCCGAGTTTCTTGACCGGGCTGACGACGGCCAGATTGAAATGGTACTGATCAAGGGCGAAGAGATCTTCATCGGCTCTTCGGGGGCCGGTGATGGCACGGCCGCCAGCCCGCGCTACGACCTTCATACCTACAATCCCGGCTATGACGATCTGATCCAAACCCTGCGCGAGCAGAAGGTCGAGATCAAGGTCGAAAAGCCCTCCGACGGACGCATGCTCACGGCGCTGTTGTCGTGGGCGCCCCTGCTAATCCTCGTCGGCCTGTGGTTCGTATTCTTTCGACAGATGCAGGCCGGTGGAACCAAGGCAATGTCGTTCGGCAAATCCAAGGCGAGGCTCCTCAACCCCGATGAAAAGAAGATGACCTTCGCCGACGTGGCCGGGGTCAACGAAGCCAAGGAGGAGCTCGAGGAGATCATCGAATTCCTCAAGGATCCCAAGAAGTTCCAGCGCCTCGGAGGCAAGATCCCGAAGGGCGTCCTCCTGATGGGTGCGCCGGGCACCGGCAAGACCCTGCTCGCCAAGGCGGTAGCGGGCGAGGCGGACGTGCCGTTCTATTCGATTTCGGGCTCTGACTTCGTGGAGATGTTCGTCGGCGTGGGGGCATCACGGGTGAGGGATCTCTTCGAGCAAGGCAAGAAGAACGCGCCCTGCATCATCTTCATCGACGAGATCGACGCCGTCGGCCGTCACCGTGGAGCGGGGCTCGGGGGCGGCCACGACGAACGAGAGCAGACACTCAACCAGCTCCTGGTCGAGATGGACGGATTCGAGTCAAACGCGGGTGTGATCCTCATCTCTGCGACCAATCGCCCCGACGTCCTCGACCCGGCCCTACTCCGACCCGGCCGTTTCGACCGCCGCATCGTTGTCAACCATCCCGACGTCAGGGGCCGGGAGGGCATCTTCGTGGTCCACACCAAGGAGATTCCCCTGGCCTCGGATGTCGACCTGGCAGTCCTCGCTCGATCGACGCCGGGTTTCACGGGCGCCGATATCGCTAATCTGGTCAACGAGGCGGCCCTGCGCGCAGCGCGCTTCAACAAGATGAAGGTGGACATGGCGGACTTCGAGTTCGCCAAGGACAAGGTGATGATGGGCTCCGAGCGCCGGTCTCTCGTCATGTCCGAGGAAGAGAAACGCCTGACCGCATACCACGAAGCCGGTCATGCGCTGGTCGCCGTCCTGCTTCCCGAGGCCGATCCGCTGCACAAGGTGACGATCATCCCGCGCGGGCTGGCGCTCGGCCTCACCCAGCAGCTGCCGCTCGAGGACCGCTACACCTACCCGCGCACCTACCTCGAGGCCAATCTTCAGGTGCTCATGGGGGGGAGGTTGGCTGAAGAGCTGATCTTTGGCCCGGAACACATGACCACGGGCGCCGGAAACGACCTCGAACGCGCCACCGAGCTCGCCCGCAAGATGGTCTGCGAGTGGGGCATGAGCCCGGCGATGGGACCCCTCACCTTCGGTAAGCGCGAGGAGTCGATCTTCCTCGGCAAGGAGTTCGCCAGGCACCAGGACTACTCCGAGGCCACCGCGAATCAGATCGACGAGGAGATCCGTAAGTTCATAACCACTGCGTACAACGGGGCGAGCGTACTGCTCGAGCAGAATCAGCAAACTCTCGAGGCGATCGCCTTGGCTCTTCTCGAGGACGAGGTCCTCGATGGTGAACGGATATACGATCTTCTCGCCGAGCACTCGGACATCGATATCGAGGTCATTAAGCGTCAGAAACAGAGAGCCGACGAGGAGACGACGAAGACGACGGAATCGGCGTGACGGGAAGCCCGAAGAGAGAGTTGAGAGTTGAGAGATAGGAATTAGGAATTGCAGGCACCGTCCGGTACACCACGTCGTAAGGCTCGGGCTTCTACTCAGGCCGAGCGTCTCGATCGGCTCTGGCCGCGGGCTCGTCCGGTCGTGATGGGCATCCTCAACTGCACACCCGATTCCTTCTCTGACGGCGGCCGCAACTATGTGTTTAATGACGCCGTGCGCCATGCCGGGGATCTGATCGAAGGCGGTGCGATGATTGTCGATGTCGGCGGAGAGTCCACCCGTCCCGGAGCGGCGCCGGTCGATGCAACCGAGGAGAAGAGACGAGTGATCCCCGTGATCACCGAGATTCGACGGCGGTGGCCGGAGTCGGTCATCTCGGTCGATACCTCGAAGGTGGAGGTGGCGGCAGAAGCTCTGGAAGCCGGCGCCGATCTCGTCAACGACGTCACCGCAGGCTCCGAGACCGGCATGCTCGAGTTAGTGGCCGAGTGCGGCGCCGGCATCGTGCTCATGCACATTCGGGGCGCGCCGCGCACCATGCAGGAGGACACGGCGTATACCAACGTTGTCGCCGAGGTCCACCAATACCTGCGACAGAGGGCGCGAGCCGCAGTCGAAGCTGGGATCCCTCCTCACCGGGTGTGGCTCGATCCGGGGATCGGGTTCGGAAAGGACGATGCCGGAAACCTCGCGTTGTTGGCATCACTGCCGGACCTCGGCGCCATCGGTCACCCGGTGCTGATTGGTCCGTCGAACAAGAGCTTCATCGGCCGGCTTACCGGCGCACCGGTCGATGTCCGGCTTCCCGGCACTCTCGCGGCGCTGATCCCGGCGATCAACCTTCCCCAGACCGTGGTCCGGGTTCACGACCCCACCGCAGCAGTACAGTTCCTCGAGATCGCGACTCGAATCGTTGGGAATACAGCATGAGCTGGCTGTTGGGACTGCTCCGAGAGATCACGCACCTCCAGGTCTCGATCGCCGACATTGCCGACATCGTGACTGTCGCTTTGCTCATCTACGCACTGCTGGTCCTTCTCCGGGGGACCCGGGCGATGCAGATGCTGTGGGGCATCGTCATCATTCTCGGGCTTTACCTCGCCGCTTCCGGACTCAAGCTGATCACCCTGTCAACCATCCTCTCGAAAACTCTGGTCTTCCTCCCCTTCGCCATCATCGTCCTCTTTCAGCAGGAGATCCGCAGGATGCTGACGGCGTTCGGCTCGACGGCGATCTTCCGCTGGGGCCGCCGGCCGGAGGAGGGGCCGGTGATCATCAACGAGCTCGCGCTGGCCGCACAGGCCCTGGCGTCAAAGCGTATCGGCTCTCTGATCGTCATTCAACGCCGGGACTCTCTCACCGCCTGGATCGACACCGGAATCCCGCTCGAGGCACGCTTCTCATACGATCTCATGCTCAACATATTCATCCCGGGAACACCGCTTCACGACGGGGCGGTGATCATCCGCGGAGGGCAGATCGTCGCCGCCTCGTGCTTCTTGCCCCTGACCACCAGCCACGAACTCTCCTCCGAACTCGGCACCCGCCATCGAGCCGCCATCGGGCTCACCGAGGAAACCGACGCCCTGGTGATCGTCGTTTCCGAGGAAACGGGGACCATCTCGCTCGCAGTTGAAGGACAGCTGCTCCGTCCACTCGACGAAACCACTCTCCGCAATGCTCTCGCCGAGCACTTGTTCCAGATGCGCTTGTTCGAGGAGGTACAGGCATGAGCCTCCGACCGAAGTACCCGATGCAGTTTCTGGTTGCGTTGGTCGCCGCCTTTCTGCTCTGGTACGTTCTCGCCGCCCAACGCGGCGAGAACATCTCGGTGCGAGGCGTCAAGGCCCGGCTGACGCTCGTCAACATCCCGCGCAATCTCGTCCTTACCTCGAGCGTGCCGGACACGGTCTCCCTGCAACTCCGCGGCCCCCTGACTCGAACACTGGACTCGAGCAACCCGCCGGAAGTCCTCCTCGATCTCTCGGACGCTCGACCCGGGCTCAACTCGTACCCCATCAACGCGAGCGACATCCCGCTGCCCGCCGAGGTGGACGTGGTCAGTGTCGACCCGCCCGCAATCACTCTCGAGCTGGAGCGTCAGGCTGCGCGGCTGGTTCCGATCCGGCCCCTGATCGATGGCGAGCCGGCCCCCGGATTTGTCCTCGGCGAGGTACGTGTCGTACCCTGGGAGTACACTGTCGAGGGACCCGAGAGTCTCATCCTGGCCCTCGAGTCGGTCGGAACGAGCCAGGTTTCGATCGAAGGGGCGGTCGGTCCCGTGGAGGCCGTAGTCCAACCAGCCCTGCCAAATCCACAGCTGCGGGCGCTCGGTCTGGGGCCGATTCAGGTCACCGTGGACATCGTTCCAGAGATCCTCCTGGATGAGGAGGAAGCTGTTAGCGATTGACGATACGGAATTAGGTATAGGCGCTCGAAGGGAGGGGATAAACCCCTCCCCTACAAAAAGAACCGTAAGGGCGGGGTTTATCCCCGCCCGCATGTCGCTTCTGGACTAAGGTAAGAGAATGAAATCACTTTTTGGAACCGACGGAATACGCGGGAGAGCCTTCGAGCCACCGCTGGACGAGGACACCATCCGCCGCCTCGGCGCTGCCCTTGCCGCCAGTCTGGTCGAGGAGTGCTCCGAAGCCCACATCCTTCTCGCGGGAGATACACGAATCTCCACCGCTTCTCTCGCCGAATGGCTGGCCTCGAGCTTTCAGGCGGCCGGGGGAAAGGTGACCTGGGCAGGCGTACTGCCGACGCCGGCTGTCTCGCGCCTCCTGCCCCAAGGGAACTGCACGGCGGGAGTTGTCATCTCGGCTTCTCACAACCCCGCCCACGACAACGGCATCAAGATCCTCGCTCCCGGCGGGGAAAAGCTGGCCGACGAGCGGGAACGTCACCTCGAGGTGAGCATCCCTGACAGCCCGATCGAGATCGGGCCCGGCCTGCCGGCGATCGATACATCGCTCGCTGAACGCTATGTGGATCTGCTGGTGGCAAGCCATCCGACGCCGAACCCGCTCTCAGGACTGCACGTCGTGGTGGATGCGGCCAACGGCGCCGCATCGGAGATTGCTCACCCGTTCCTCGAAAAACTCGGGGCCCGGGTCACGGCCATCGCCTCCGAACCGGACGGCCACAATATCAACGCGGATTGCGGTGCCACCGCACCGGACAGGCTCGCACGCATGGTGGTCGAGCTTGGCGCCCAGGCGGGCCTCGCCCTCGACGGTGATGCCGATCGAGCCGTGCTGGTCGACGAATCCGGTTCGATACTGGATGGAGACGACATCCTATTGGCGTGGGCCCGAACGCTTCGCGCCAGTTCTCAGCTGCCCGGCGGACAGGTGGTAGCGACGGTGATGAGCAATTTCGGTCTCGAAAACGTGCTGCGCCGGGAGGGCATGGAGCTCATCCGCTGTCCGGTTGGCGACCGTGCAGTGTGGTTGACGATGACCGAGCACGGCGCCGCCCTCGGTGGGGAGCAATCAGGGCACATCATCTGCTCACACTACGGTGTTTCTGGGGACGGCCTCTTGACCGGCTCACACCTTCTCGCGATCGCAGCCGATCGCGGAGTACCGGTTTCCGCGCTATCCGACCTCGAGAGGCTGCCGCAGATCCTGATCAACGTCACCGTGGAGAGAAAGCTGCCGTTCGAGGATCTGCCACGGGTCTCGAAAGCGCTGGCCCATGCCCACGAAACCCTCGATACCAGGGGCCGCATCCTCCTGCGCTACTCGGGCACCGAACCTCTGGCGCGCGTAATGATCGAAGGTGAGGACGCAAACGAAATCCAAGCGCTGGCCGACAGCATCGCCGAGGCGATTCGCAGCGAACTGCGCTAAACGCTCTCCCGCGGTGCCAGGCACCGCCAAAAGCTGTCATCCTGAGCTTTTCAGGGCCCTTGCGGGCTGACAATACGGGAAATGACAACGGGCGGACGGCCCGTGATCGCTATCG
>Ga0164313_10003142_pt1 | contig 14745 bp, 10 predicted proteins | sample GuaBasSedimGuay4_FD_113735 | JGI IMG/M metagenome (GOLD analysis project Ga0164313, IMG submission 113735) | Subseafloor sediment microbial communities from Guaymas Basin, Gulf of California, Mexico - Guay4, Core 4569-4, 0-3 cm | ecosystem: Environmental > Aquatic > Marine > Hydrothermal vents... | reverse complement strand
GTGTACCATTAGCACAAGCCGTAAAACCCCAGGATTTCGGCGAATTCGCACACCCGGGAGGTATCCCACCTTGAATCCTCGCCCCCGTTTTCCGCATTTGTCATCATGGTGGCCAAAATCTGTTCTTTACCCATGAAATCAATGAAGTCGGCATACCAGGTCCTTTCATGAAAGTCTTCTTTTAGTTTCTTCAACCCGGTGTCTTCAAAAAACTGAATGGTTTTCTGCATGACTTCACGGGAGCTTTCGTCCGAGTTTTCACGATGATATTTTTTAGGGTTTAAAAGGATCATGGTTTTCCCTTCATTGGGTGATTTTAAAAAGGGTAGCTGTTTGAGATCATACCATACGCTTCCGTATGGTTAAAATTAAGTCAGCAAAAAAGGGACCGGATACACGGTTGTCCATTTGATTTAGCGGTGAGGAGCTGGGAGTGGGTAACTACTGCCAGGACTCGCAGCAAGTACATCCCTGTATGCTCGGTCGTGACCTCCCTGTCGCTCACGGTCCTGGCAGTAGTTACCCACCCCCAACTCCAGCAGAACAAACAGTCTTGCAGTTTGAAAGGCTCGTTTTAGCACTATCGTAGCCGAGGGGGCACAGTGTCTTGATTCAGGACCGTGAGCGACAGGACGTCGCGCCCGAGCCCCCATGGATGGGTTTATGGCGGGTCTTGAGGCAAGACACTGTGCCCCCTTGGCGGATTCGACAGACCAGAACATCATATCCAGCCCCTTTTAGCCCCCTATTAGGGTCCACGTTTAGCCGTTTACAATTTCCTCATGTCTCACTTTCGTGGTGTGCCTTCGACAACCGGTTCATCAGCGGCAATACGGCAATGGCAATCGCTGTACAGACCAGGGCGGCAATGCCCAGTTTGTTGAAAAGGTTGGTGTAGATCGGCAGCGACTCGAGCGGATCAGTAATATTACGCGGAACGCTGGCATAGGTAGCGACGAGGCCACCGAGATACTGTGAAACACCGGAGGCAACAAAATAGGCACCCATCATGAATCCACCCATGCGTGCTGGCACATAGCGCGCGATCATCGCCAGGCCGAGACCGCTAACCAGTAATTCACCCAGCGATATGGCACCGTACCCCCACACCATTAACCATGAAGAAACCTTGCCTGAGCTGTCTGCCAGGTGGCCTGAAGCACCGTAAATGAAAAAGCCGGCGGCTACGATCACGAAACCAAGGGCAAATTTGGCTGCGATGGAGATATCCTTGTCAGCCTTGCCCGCGTGGGTGTAAGCCCAGGCCAAAACAGGGCTGAGGATGAAAATCCAGATCGGGTTAAAAGCCTGGAATTGTGCCGGAGACCAGTCCCATAAATGCACACCGAAAACCACGAAAGCCGGGTCGACATTACGCAGCGCAAACAGGGCCAGTGAAGTCGACATCTGCTGGTAGAAAATAAAATAGAAGACGGACTGCACTGTCAGCACCAGGGCCGCAATTAGACCAGCGCGCTCATTACGTTGGCTGGTATTTATCAGGTAGGCAAAAATACCGATTACCACAACACCCGCCAGGTACACAAAAGCACGCGCGACACCCTGGTGTTCCAGGATATAAGCGGAGGCGAATACGGCCACAACACTACCCGCCAGTACGGCGCCCAATTTGCCCCAATGCAATGGTTGTTCATCCGGCTCTGAACCGATGTGGTCCATGTACCGGCGCATCAACCAGTAGTTGACCAAACCCAGCAGCAAGCCAATGGCACAGACTGCAAAAGCGACATGCCAGCCCAGTCCATTGCCATAGGTTTCATTGACGTAGTCTTTCAGCCATGGTGTCAGTAACTGCGAGATCATCGCACCCAGGTTGACCGCCATATAATAGATCGTGAAGGCACTGTCGATACGGGAGTCATCACCCTCGTAGATCTTGCGTACCAGGTTGCCGGCATTGGCCTTGAACAAACCGTTGCCGACCACGATGACACCCAGTGCACAAAACATGAACCAGACACTCTGGCCCGGCACGACCATCAGGGCATAACCGATGGACAGAATCACACCACCGAGCAACATGGTACGGCGGGTGCCGAGGATCTTGTCGCCGATCCAGCCACCAATAGCGGGTGCCACATAGATCAGTGCTGCAGCGGCTCCCCACACCAATGTGGCACGGGTATCGGAAAACTCCAGTCGCTGCACCATGTAGTACACGATGAGCGCTTGCATCCCGTAGAAACCAAAGCGTTCCCACATTTCGATGAGGAAAATTGTGGTGAATGAGCGGGTTTGGGATTTAGTAGTGGGCAAGGTATCCATGTGGTCTCCGAGTTTTTGTTAGTTTTGCTTTTTGGCGCGTGTATTTAATATTGCCTTTTTCCACATATGTGCTTCATTTTTTTTACGCAAATAAACGCCAAGTACAAACAGCACAGCTATGAAAGGCAGTGCAATCAGGCTCAAAACCCTTGGGTTTAAGTCACTGAGTGAGCGCATAAGCTCATTGAAACTTATGTGCTCATTACTGAGTATCACACCCAGTCCTGCTAAAAAAATTACGATAAAAATGCCTGACAGTACATACTTTTTCATAAGAACATCTTAAGGCTTCATGGCCTCCGGTGAAAGGTGCAGCTCCTCCCCGGTGAATGAATCGAGGCAGCCGTGTTCCGACCTCTTTCCGCTCACAAATTAGCAAAATGTCATTTGTTTTTGCGCTACACTCTGAAGTATGAATACTGAACAAATGGTTGCCGAGTTATTTGATGTCTTTGATGATAATGAGGACGGCGTAATCTCCAGAGGCGAGTTTATTTCCCTGGCAGAGTGCTTGTTGCATAAGAAGGGTTTTAATTTCAGCAGCGATATATTCAAGCAGTTTGATGAGAATCACGACAATGTGATATCCAGGGAAGAGATGGTCAATCTGGTTCTTGAGCTTGCTTTGTAAGCGAGGGAAAAAATGACAAACCAAACCGCAATTCGATTCGGATACCCTGAAACCCTCATTCGGGAATACGAGTTTTGGCTTGTATTGTTACGTGAGCCACAGGCCACGCTTGGTTCGCTTGTGTTGTGTGCCAAGTCCGAAGCCACCGAGTTTTCAGCGCTTCCCATGGAGGCACACCTGGAGATGGGTACGGTAGTTCAAGAGATCGAACGTGCGCTAAAGGCTGCATTTGATTATGACAAGATCAATTACCTGATGTTGATGATGGTCGATCCGAATGTTCATTTTCATGTGATTCCGCGGTATTCGGAGACGCCCAGCGGCTGTGGTTTGACTATCCCTGATCCGGGATGGCCTGTGATGCCGCAATTGGGGGTGGCGCAGGATATTACTTCGGTAGAGCGTGAGGCGCTTATTGCGTTTATTTCTGAATATTGGTGAGGTTCTGACTAGCTTAAGAATCGCCGCGGGGCGCGCCTCCTACAAGAGCAGCACAGCCTGTAGGAGGCGCGCCCCGCGGCGATTTCACCCTGCGTGATTTGCAAATCTTACCAGGGTAAAACTTCACCTTCAGCGTGCCAAAACGTACCGGTTGAGGCCAGTTCCAGCTCATCCATACGCGCGATCAAACCAGATGCAGACTGCTGGGGTGGAATACCCTGTCTACCGGTCATTTCAGTGGCCACCATACCGGGGTGTAGCAAAGCCACCGCAATGCCGCGATCTTTGAGGTCGCGGGACAAGCTCATACCTGCCATATTGACGGCTGCCTTTGACATCCTGTAACCGTAATAACCACCGGATGTATTATCATCAATCGAACCCATCCGGCTTGTAACAATACCAACCTTTGATCCGCTCGCGAGGTTCGGCAATAGCGCTGAGGTGATACGTAATGGTCCGAGGGTATTCACCCTGAACTGCCGTTCCATGCCATCAAAGTCCAGGTCGTCCAGGGCATCTACCGAAAGAATACCGGCATTATTGATCACCCAATCCAGGGGCTGATCTGCCAGGCGGTTACTTAAAGTCCAGGCTGATTCAGCATCAGCGACATCAATCCCTTCAATGACCCGGATATCCAGTGCGTCAAGATCGGCACTGCTATGCCTGCATACAGCAATAAGCTCATCACCACGGGCAGATAACTGCCTGCATAGTTCCAGCCCGATTCCACGGTTTGCCCCGGTGACCAATACGTTATTCATGTTACTGATTCCTGTTAAAATTTGAGACTTAATATATTCCGTTGAATGCCATCATTACAATAGCGATCTTATAACCACGAGGAACCACACACCATTAATTACTTAAAATTCAGAAGGACTTTCACCCCGGTCCTGCTAGCACTCCTGATGGTGGCCTGCAGTGCACCACCGCCACTCGCCGAAACTACTTTGCAAGGCTCCGGCGGCATCAACGCCGGGTTTCAACGTGATAAGCCCTACCTGGTTCTTGTATCCATTGATGGTTTTCGCTGGGATTACATGAGCCGTTATCCGACGCCGAATATGGATCGGATTGCAGCTATGGGCTCAAAGGCCGAGCGCCTGCTACCGGTATTTCCCACGCTGACCTTTCCCAATCACTACTCGGTAGCGACGGGTTTATACCCTCAACACCACGGTCTTGTGGCCAATGATTTTCCCGACCCCGCCAGAAATACCTGGTATTCGCTTAAAAACCGCGAGACCGTGGAAGATCGCTGGTTTTATGGTGGAGAGCCCATCTGGGTAACGGCCGAAACCCAGGGAATGGTGACGGCAGCCTATTTTTTTGTGGGAACTGAGGCGCCGGTGAAGGGCGTCTCGCCCACCCACTGGCGTAGTTTTAATCATGAGATTCCAGGCGAAGATCGAGTCGACCAGGTTTTAAGCTGGCTGGCAATGCCGGAGGAAAGCCGGCCACATTTATATACGCTGTATTTCGAAGATGTCGACGATTATTCACATTGGTATGGACCGGAGTCAGCCGAAAATATCGAAACCATTGCCCGGGTGGATGCATACCTGGGCCGCTTGATCGATGGTTTACAAAAACTACCCTACGCCGATCAGGTCAATATCATCCTGGTCTCGGATCATGGCCAGGCTGCATATCTTGATGATCCTCAGCCATTGATAGTGGCTGACCATGTGGACCTGGCAGATACCGTGATTATCGAGGGTGGTTCTTATCTTTTTGTTCACTTTGATCAGGACGATCCGGTGCGGGCCCAGGCAATGGTAGATGTCGTTAATGACCGTTGGGAACATGGGCGGGCTTATACACCTTCCGGGATGCCACCACAGTGGCAGGTTGGGGACAACCCGCGTTTCCCGGATGTCGTTTTGATACCCGAGACTGGGTTTGCGGTGCTTTCGAGCTCCGAAAAGACCGATAAGCTCATTGCCGGGGATCATGGCTGGGCCCCTGAGTCACCCGAAATGCATGGCTTTTTTGTTGCCAGTGGTCCAAATATCAAGGCCGGTGTTACGCTGGGGGCGGTAAGAAACATAGACGTGTACCCTTTGATGCTGTCCATACTTGAACTTGAAGGGCCGAAACAACTGGATGGCGACGCCCTGCGGCTTGCCAGCAAACTATACAAACCACGGTGATCCGGATGAATCAACAGGTTAAAGCAAAGGTCTGTACCATGGGTAAACGATCATTTCTCTCACTGCTGTTACTGTTCCTGGCGGCGGGCAACGTGTGGGCAAAAACCGACGCGGCCCAATCAACTGTCCAGTACATGGCCAATGAAGGCCTGATGGTGGTACAGGGAGAAACCAAGATCGTATTCGATCCCCTGTTCCGCAACAGCTACGGGCAATACCAGTTACTGCCCAAACCGATGGAAGAGGCGCTATTTGCGGGTGCGCCACCCTTTGATGGAATCGATGCAGTTTTTGTCAGTCATTATCATGGCGATCATTTTTCACCTGCGGATATGTTGCGATTGCTTAAGGTGCAGCCGGGAATCCACCTGTATGCACCAGCTCAGGCTGTAATGGGCCTGCGTGGGGTGGCCGGAGAGAAAGATAGCGAGGTTTTTGACCGGGTGACAGCTGTTGAACTGGCCTACAAAGATGCACCCGTCAGATTGGAAATGGAAGGCCTGAAGGTCGAGGCGGTACGTATTCCACATTCCGGCTGGCCAAGCGGGCGTCTTGACGTCGAAAACATCTCCTGGCGTGTGACTTTGAATGAAACCACCACCGTTTTGCATATGGGTGATGCCGATCCCAACGACATCCATTTTGCGAGGGATGCAGCGTATTGGGATAAACCCCATACACACATGGCTTTCCCGCCGTATTGGTTTTTTATGACACCGGGGGGTCGCGAGATTCTCAAAAATCGCATCAAAGCCGGTCATAACGTGGGTGTGCACGTACCCGTATCTGTACCGGCAGACTCAGCCCGACGGCCGATGGAATTGCGGGGATATGATCTATTTACCAATCCAGGTGAAAAACGCGAGATACCCCTCGACGACCACTAACAACCCCTATGTTTCTACAAACTGGTCGAGCATGGGGAAATATAGCGCCGTTTTTATGGGTCGGGTTTCCGTTATTGCCAATGCATCTTTATAGCGCTGCAGTTGCTCGCGGTAACGTTTCGCTTCGTTTTCCAAAAAGCCTTGCTCGTCGCCACCACTATGGCTTGAAGTTTTGTAATCGATGATCCAGCAGATATCCCCATCGACAAAAGTCCGGTCCAGCACCAGGTTTCTTGTCTGCTTGCCCTGAATTGTTGTAATCGCGTATTCACAACGGGCATCTTCGTGGCTTTCGAGTATCCACCTGCCTTTTTCTGAGGCAAGGCAATTTTCAACGGCCAGGGAGACACGAACCATGACTGCTTCGGCTCTTTCCTGGTTAACCCCCTCGCTGGCGAGTTGTTGACGACACCAGCCAGCAACTTCACTGAAAGCATCCGCACTCGACCAATGATCGAGACCTTTTTCACCGATCAATTGCAATATGCGATGAACGAGGTTACCCGTAAGCCGTGCGTCTTCACCGGCCCAGCTGAATTCAATATTATTTTGGGTTTCAACACTATCAGTTTTTACCTGGTGTACAGATTCCGGTAGATCTGGCCTGGGCCATGTTGCTGCCAGGCGACGATAGTCCTGTGGCAGATCAAGGCCAGTGCCCTCTTCAGGTTCCGGTTCTTCCCGGGGCGGTAGTTCTGTTGCGGCCTGTTTGATCAAATCGGTTTGTTCTTCCTGTATCGCCGGCCACAGGCTACCCAGCAAGCTACTGGAATGTGCTTTGATATCGCCCTTGCTACCCGGCTTGATGGCACCGAACAAATGCAGGTTTTGCACCGCACGGGTGGCTGCGACGTATAAAAGGCGACCATCTTCAAGGCTCCGACGTTGATTTTCCACACGGGAAATAAACTGGATCAGGTCAGCTGATTTTTTCAGCTTTTCTTTCTCACTGTTATTGCGCATCGGCGACATCACGATGCTGTCCGCCTCTGCCAGCTCAAACCAATGTAACAACCTGGGATCTTCACCACGAGGTGTGCGGTTAAGTCCCGGTAAAATCACCGTGTCGAACTGCAAGCCCTTGGCGGCATAGATGGTGATAATCTGCAAATTGCCATTCGCGCTGGCATCCGGTTCTGCAAAAAGTTTTTCCAGGCGCAGGTCAAGTGAGTCACGATCGATGGGCAGATTTTCATCTTCAAGTGAATCCAGCAGGTCGAAATAGGTCGCGGCATCGTCCAGCTCACTGGCGTTGTCCACACAGGCGGGACCACCAAGCATTGCCCAGGTGGACTCGATCAATGATCTTACAGACTGTCGGCCACGTTGATTTACGGCTTGCAATAAAACAGGCCCCGTACGTTGCAAGCGCTGCTGGCCGTCTGCGGAGAGTGTGTATTGCTCGTTTTTATCAATGACAGAGTTGATCGCATCAAGAATAATATTGCCGGAATTACCCGCTACCAATGCATCAAGATCAGCCAGGTCGAGACCGATGTAGGGTGCGCGCAGGGTAGCCAACCAAGCAAGTCGATCCGCGGGCTGTATCATTGCGAGCGTCAGGGAAACCAGGTCTTGTATCAGTGTTGTATCTGCCAGGGGTGTGAATTTTAATGCCTGGTAGCGAAAGCGGGGCTCTGTTAGTTTTCTCTCATCAAGAGCCGCCAGGATTGCACTTGCGTGGGTACGTGAGCGCACCAGCACTGCAATGGTTTCAGCCGGGTCACATTGGCGGATGATATCAACAACCCGCAGTGCTTCTTTTTCATCATCCCGTTCAGGCAAAATTTGTATGGCAACATTGCCGTTGTCAGATACCCCGGGCTTGGTGCTGGCGTCACTGTAGCTCACGGCACCCATCACCGGGTCACTCACAGCGGGCATGACCCTGGGAAATGTTTGATTAACCCAGTCCACGACGGGTCGGTTGGAGCGGAAATTAACGGTTAGTTGTAATGGTTCAAGCTCGATATGGTCAAACAGATCTCCCTGCCATGCTTTGATGAACAAGCTGACCTCTGCCTTGCGGAAGCGATAGATCGACTGCATCGGGTCGCCTACCAGGAATAACGTGCGTCCGTCGCCATAACTCCAGCCGGTGGTGAGCTGATCCAGTAAGCGTATCTGGTTGGTCGAGGTGTCCTGAAATTCATCCACTAACAAATGCTGGATGCGATAGTCCATACGCAGGGCCAGGTCACTGGGGGCATCTGCAAACCCCAGTGACTGGATAGCACGACTGGCAATTTCACCAAAGTCGACCTCACCGGTCTCTGCCATAACCACTTTCCAGTTCTCTGCGGCACGCAGCAATATTCGCATCAGGGATTCGAGGGATTCCCAGGCTTCGTCTTCATAATCGGGACTGGGTAAGGTTTTGATGGTTTTATAAATATTCCGCAAATCATCATTGTCACGGTGTTTGTCCAACAACATGATGAATTCACCTTTCCATGCTTTAAGGCGTTGTTTTTCTTCTTGTGTACCTGCCGGCGCGGGAAAGCCGTCATTCTTGTTCGGTGCTCCTTTACGCATCTCGCCTGTGCTGGTGAGCATACTGCTGATCATGGTTTTCCAGTGCGGCAAAGCAGCAGCAGTGGTGGGCAGATCAAGATACTCACAATCAGGCCCTCCGCAGGCCCCCAGCATTGCTTTCAACTCTGCTTCTTTGACCGGGTTGTTCCCCAGTGCGTAATGATAAAACCGGGGCAGGTCAGTCAATAGTGAGTCAGGCGTGATCTGTCTTGCCCTCTCAAGCTGAATTTCGACCAGGTAGCGTAAAGCCTCTTCCAGACCCTGCCGGTCAAAACCATCCTCCATACGCAAATCCAGCAGGTGACCAATCCACTGCTCCCTGCTGGCCAGCATACCGGTCAGTAGTTCCACCAGCCTGTCGTACTGGTTATCGTAGCGATCCAGCACACGGATCACATCTGCCCGCAGGTCATCGTTGTCTTCTTCGATCACTGCCATGGTTCGTGCAGCCGCTTTGCGATACAGGGCATCAGCATTTTCGGTAATTTGCTGACCACCACCGAGCCCGGAAAGCACCGGTAACTGGCGGGCGAGTTCGCTGCACAGGCTGTCTATTGTGCGGATACGCAAACGGCTCGGCTGCTCAAGCAGATTCCATTCCAGTTCAGTGTCGTTTTTTAATACCGCCAGTGCGAGGTCGCGACTGACCTGCTCATGGGCTTTGAGATTTTCATTTTCATTGCTGCCTTGTTGCTGCCGGGCGGCGGCCTGCAAATGGCCCACCAGGCGGTGGTTCATTTCTGCTGCAGCTTTGCGGGTGAAAGTGATCGCAACCACTTCTTCAGGGTTTTGAACATGGGCCAGTAAACCGAGCATACGTTGGGTAAGGAGTTCGGTTTTACCGGAGCCGGCCGGGGCCTGAACGATATAGGAGTGATGCAGGTCACAGCCCAGCTCCCTTTGTTTCCAGTCAGCGGGACGGTTCATGCTGAAGCCTCCCGGGGGTTATTGTTCAAGTTACTTTTCAGGCCGGTTTTCCGGCGTTGTGATAATTCACCAACCCGGCACAACGGCTGCAACTCGCAATAACTGTCCTCACAGGTTTTCAGATCCCTCTTTGGATCAATGCCCGCCTCACCACTCAGGAAGCCCGCCATCAGCCGGTGCAGGACCAGTCGCCACTTTTCAATGGTTTTTGACATTTCAGTACCGGCGTCAATGAGGTACTGGGTGGTTTTGGTCGCTTTTGGTGGCAAACCAGGCAATAAGCCATCCCGTTTGACCACACCCTTGTAATGGCAACCATCATCACGGACGATGCCAAATACGACACCGGCAGGCGTTTTCTCCGCGCTGATGGCATAGAGCGGTAGCTGGGGGTTTTCAGGCCGGTCACCAAACCACTTCTTTGGCTCTTCTTTGCCGGTTTTATAATCAATGATAATCTCATCACCCGATGGTAGTTTATCAATCCGGTCGATGATCAGACGTATGCTCTGGCCTTCGATTACGGGCAGAATCTCCTTTTCAAAACCAACAACCTCAAAGCTGTCCCGCTGTTTGTCCAGTTCCAGGTAATCCAGAACATGGCGATAAACGCGGTCGGCCTCTACCTTACGGAACGCCGGACGTTGCTGTAGTCCCCGTTCTTCAAGGGTCACAGACTCAACGTGCTTGCGAACCCGGGCGGTGAGGATATCCTCATCCATTTCCAGCAAAGCTGCCTGGGTTCGGGTTTCGGTCCAGAAATATTCCAGCACCTTGTGTACCAGGCTGCCGTGTAGCATTGCGCTGATGCCGTCAGCCGGTGTTTCAAGGCTCTCGGCACCCAGGCGGTTGCTTGCAAATGCGCGGAAAGGGCATAGCGCCTGGTATTTGAGAATTGAACTGCCACCCCTGGCCGTACCGTGTTTTAACTTGCCCGGCATCGCCAACGAATCAAGCCGTGGTTGATCTGCGTTGGCGACGGTATCGCGCCAGTTATCCCCTTGCCATGCCGGCGGCATGTCTTCGATGCGGGTGGCACATGTGCCAAGCAGGGGGCTGGGCAACACATCTTCGCCATCAATTTGCCCCGGGTAGCTAAAGACACAATCCGGGGATGTTTCCAGCAGACGCTGGGTAATGACACGTGCTACGTTCAGCTCCCGTTGCGGACTGGAGTTGGGAACCCGGGCATCCCTTTGCAAGCCGGCCGGAATAAACGGGTTGGGCCTGGCGCTGGTTGGCCAGTTATCGTTGTGTAAGCCGACCACCCACAGGTGGTCAAAACGTAAACCACTGACCTCATACAAACCCAGTACCTGGATGTTTGCAGGTGCTGTGAGAGGCTGGAAAATTCTGTCGCGACAGATTTGTTTTAACTGGTTAATGGCGACATTCCGGGAAAACCTGGCTGATGTTGCATCAAGGGATGCCAGTTCACGCAGCCCATCTCTCCAGGCTTGCAGTGCCTGCCAATTGTTATCATGTTCTTCGGCGTATTCCTTTGGGCATTCGTCCGCCAGGGGCCAACCCAGGCTCAATAATAATTGATCAAATGCTTCCGCCCACGCAGATGCATGGCGTAGTCCCTTGCTGTCAGTGCCAAACCTGCCCAGTTTATTAAGAACCCTGCTCAGCTCCGGGCTGTTCCAGGGCTGCGGCTCGTGCTGGTCTTGTGGCAGTTCGTTGTGATGGTGGTCATGGGTCTTGATTTCACTGGCGCGATATCTGACTTCACCCGGTTTCAGCTGGCGTGGATACTTGTCCCTCAAGCATTTTTCGAGCAGAGCACGGCTATTGCGTTCCGCTGTCGAACCACGCAGCCAGGGAGACCTTAGAACACGGCCGATATCCTGTATGTCGATGCGTTCATCCAGCAACTTCAACAGGTCAAATGCGGTCTCGATCATCGGTACACGTGCAAGTGATGTGCCCATGGAGGTGTTCCAGGGCCTGGGTCCTTGTCCGCCAGTGTTATCGCCCGGTAACAGGATGTGTTCCAGGTGCCGTTCAACTTCCCGTCGCCGGACCTGCAATTCGGGTACCACGATGGCGATACTGGAGGCCGGATCGTTCTCAAACCAGTGACGCACCCAACGTGCCATCTGTTGTAGCTCGGTTTTAGCATCCCTGCTTTTCCATAAGCCAACCTTGTCCTGGCGGGATGCGATACCCAGGTGGTAAACCGATTCGCCCTGTGCAATCAGCACTGACAGCAACGCCGCCTGGCCAGGATTAAACTCATCAAAACCCAGCAGGTCGATGGTCTGGGATTGTGATAGCAGTTTGTCTCTTATGGCTTTACAAAGCAGGGTGGTGCGATCCTCCGGGCTTATCCATTTGTCTGTTTTGCAACGCTTTTCAAAGGCCTTGTTCCAGTGGTAGAAAGCTGTGCAATTTTCATTGTCATTGGCAAACCAGGCAGCATCCTTAAAACTCAGCTGCCAGTCGATCATTAGTTTTCGGGTGTCCAGCATCTGGGTTGCCAGGGATTCAGGCCGCAATAGGTCGTGGCTAAGGTTTTCATTTTTCAGAATACCTTCCCACAGGCTGACCAGTTGCCTTTTGGAGGGTACTGCACGGTCGGTTCCGGCCTGTCCTGCGAGAGCGGCGGTTTCCCAGAGCTTGTCCATCCACAGATTCCAGGAAATGATGTCCGGGCTTTGCCATTGCTCATCACCCAGGCCGATACGCCACTGGTTGTACTGGCCGGTGAGTACGCGTGACAGCCTGCTATTGCCCGTGACCAGCGTATGACCCGCACGCAGGCGGGTAAATAAGGCCTCATAGTCGAGGATTTGAGTCAGAAGACCTGGTATTTGCGTTGAATGGTCAGAGCTGGAAATATTCATGGGTCTATCATACTGGTTGGGTTCTCAAAAACTGCGATTGTGTTGAGAAAAATTGGAATTTGTCACCAGGTTTGTTGTATAAAAAAAGGCAGGGGGTGAGTTCAAACTTTACATTTGACTTGACGGAGGCTGTGATAAGCATTGTAAGCACCAGGCTGTGAAGGTATTAAAAAACATTTCGATCCATCGTTTCTTTGCCGCCAGGGCACTGCTTTTGCTGGCCGTTAGTTTGATACTCAGTTCCTGCACTTCGCTGCAAGTTACAAAGCTCACACCTCCACCTTTGCTTAATTCAGGCCCGAAGCTAAAGATCGCCGATGTCGATGTGCTGGCAGTTTCACCGGCGATGGAAGAGTTTCTTGAACGCTACATTCTGGACTATGCGGATAAGCACACCAGGCTGTACCTGTTAGCAAACTCGGTCACCAGCAACGGATTACTGGGGTTTGACTATGATGAAGGACTCACCCTGACGGCTTCAGAAGCTTTTCAGAGCCGAACCGGGAATTGTATGGGTTTTGCCAACATGATGGTTGCGTTGGCCCGCAGGGCTGGTTTGAAAGCCAGCTACCAGGAGGTGCTCAGACGACCGGAGTGGTCCAGCTATGAAGATACTGTGCTGCTGATCAAGCATGTCAATGTAATTGTCGAGAGCCCCCGCTACACATACGTTCTGGATGTTAGCGGCATCAAGATCGACCCGGCCATGCGACGCCGGGTCATCGGGGATGATTATGCCAAGGCTTTGTATCTTAATAATATCGGTGCCGTAGCGCTGCTCGATGATGATTTGCCGACCGCGCATGCTTATCTTTCCAGTGCCATCGCAGTGGAGCCAATGTTGACCGACCCCTGGGTGAACATGGGTGTGGTGTTCGGTCGTAACGAACAATTGGCCGATGCGGTTACGGTCTATAACAAGGCCCTGGAGATTGATAACTCGTCACAATCTGCAATGAGTAACCTTTACGAAGTTTACCTTGAGCAGGAAGACCTGGAGTCTGCGGAAATACTGCAGGCAAAAGTGGATAAATATCGTCGTAGTAACCCCTACCACCTGTTAAGCCTCAGCGAAGAGGCGCTCGAACAAGCCCGCTTCAAGGATTCACTCAGACTGCTGAAGAAAGCGATCAGGAAAAAGGACGATGACCACCTGCTGTACTTTGCCATGGCCAAAACACAGTACCTGACCGGTGAATATGCAGCGGCAGAGGATAGTCTCACCCGTGCCCGTGAACTCGCCCCTGCAAACATGCTGGCTGAATACAACCGGCCCTGGGTTGAACTAGTGGCCAAGGACCAGAAAAACCCATAAACTTTTATAAATTCATGCCCGCCCAGAGATGACCGGTAATGCAGACCTTCAACGAATCCACATTCCCATCGCACTCCGACGATAACCACACAAAGGTTGCCCACAACTGGTTGGTCATGAAGTTTGGTGGTACCAGTGTCTCGTCTCCAGAGAAATGGATGACGATCCGCGACCTGGTTCGTGAGCGTCAGGCCGCCGGATTCAGACCGGTGGTTGTTCACTCGGCCCTGGCGACGGTATCAAATCGACTGGAAGCAGTATTGATTGCGGCTAAAAGCGGCAACTACCACAAACAGCTGGATGAACTCATGGTGGTTCACACCGAACTCGCAGCCAGGATGGGGCTTGATGGCGAAGTGGTGTTGCAGGATTTTTTTGCCGACTTAAAGCAACAACTCCCGGGTATTCACGAGGCCGGCGAAGTCAGCCCCCGCGTGAAAGCCAGGGTGATGGCTTTGGGTGAGCTGATGGCGACCAGTATTGGTGCGGCCTATCTCCTTGCTGAAGGTCTTGATGTTAACTGGACCGATGCCCGTGATGTGCTCGAGAGCATCGAGGTACCGGGTGAAAATGAGCGTAGCAGTTTTCTTTCCGCCAGTTGTAGTACCGAAGCGGATGCCAGTTTGCAGAATCATTTTGCAGCACAACCGGGTGTTGTTGTTACGCAGGGCTTCATTGCACGGAACCCGGACGGTGAAGGTGTGTTATTGGGTCG
>Ga0164313_10003141_pt1 | contig 14747 bp, 15 predicted proteins | sample GuaBasSedimGuay4_FD_113735 | JGI IMG/M metagenome (GOLD analysis project Ga0164313, IMG submission 113735) | Subseafloor sediment microbial communities from Guaymas Basin, Gulf of California, Mexico - Guay4, Core 4569-4, 0-3 cm | ecosystem: Environmental > Aquatic > Marine > Hydrothermal vents... | reverse complement strand
GCAACAGGTCCTGCCGGAGGCTGACGAACAAACGGTCTATGACGTGGTGGCCTCGGGCCTTGCTGAAACCGGCCGCCTGTTGGCCGATTATCACCACCTGATACAGGAAGACGAGCCGGATATGAATGCCCTGGCGCGTGTCCAGCAGCAACTGGAAGCACAGGATGGCTGGAGCCTGCAGCAACGTGTGGAGACCACTCTCAGCCAGTTGGAATTGCCGGCGGATGCCAGCATGTCGGAGTTATCGGGCGGCTGGCGGCGCAGGGTGGCACTGGCGCAGGCGCTGGTGAGCAAACCTGATATTTTATTGCTCGATGAACCTACCAATCATCTCGATATTCCCGCGATCCGCTGGCTCGAAGAGCAACTGCGAAATTATAAAGGCGCGTTGATACTGATTACCCATGACCGGCGCTTTCTGCAGAATGTGGCCAATTGGATGGCCGAACTGGATCGGGGGCACCTGACCCTGTGGGAAGGCAGTTACCAGGGCTTCCTGCGTCATCGCGAGCAGCAGTTACTGGCTGAAGAGCGTGCCAACGTGCTGTTCGACAAAAAACTGGCTCAGGAAGAGGTCTGGATACGCCAGGGCATCAAGGCCCGGCGCACCCGCAACGAAGGTCGTGTACGCGCCCTGAAAGCGCTGCGCGTCGAGCGCGGTGAGCGTAGGGAGCGCATAGGCAAGGCCGGTTTTATGGTGGAAGATGCGTCCAGGTCCGGCAAGATTGTTGCGGAGCTTGAGCATGTCGGCCATAGTTTTGGCGACAACAGGGTGATCAATGACTTTTCTACCGTCATCCAGCGTGGCGACCGCATTGGCATTGTCGGTGCCAACGGCGCAGGTAAAACCACGCTGGTGAAAATTCTGCTGGGTGAGTTAGAGCCCACTTCAGGCAAGGTTTCAATGGGTACCAAGCTTGAGGTTGCGTACTCCGACCAGCTGCGTGAGCACCTCGAACCTGAAAAAAACCTGATCGACAATGTCTGCGGCGGACAGGAGTTTATCGAGATCGGTGGCAGGCGACGTCACGCCATCTCCTACCTTGGCGATTTCCTGTTCAGCCCCGAGCGGGTTCGTATGCCTGTGAATGCCTTGTCAGGTGGTGAACAGAACCGCGCCGTGTTGGCCAGATTATTCAGCAAATCCGCCAACCTGCTGGTTCTGGATGAGCCCACCAATGACCTCGACATCGAGACCCTGGAGTTATTGGAGGAAATCCTGCTGACCTTTGAGGGCACGGTGCTGCTGGTCAGTCATGACAGGGATTTCATGGACAACGTCATTACCAGCCTGATAGTGCTCGATGGCACGGGCGACGTAAGCGAATACGTGGGTGGTTACAGCGATTGGGAAGCCCGTGGCGGCAGCTTGTCAGGTGCACAGGCGGGTGCTTCAGGCAAAACAGCTGCTGAGTCCTCCCCAGTTAAAAAGAAACCGGCGAAAGTTAAAAAGACAAAGCTTTCCTACAATGACCAGCGTGAACTGGGAAATTTACCGGGCAAGATTGAGAAACTGGAGAAACAACAGTCCTTGCTTGAAGAGACCATGTCCGCACCCGGATTTTTTCAAACCGATCATGAGCAGGTTCAGCGTGTAAGCAAGGAGTTATCCGAGGTGCAGGGTCAACTGGAGGTTGCTTTCAACCGTTGGGATGAGCTCGAAGAAAAATAGAAATAATAGAATATATACATATAGATATAAATTATATCTAATAAATAACATTAATTATAATTTCCGGATCGTTTGGGCTGAGACGGCCTACTCAAAGCTGTTAGTGAATATACCTGGCGGTTCCATTGCAGGATCGATTACGGTTACCGTGTAGGAAACAGTTGATTCGGCAGTATTGCCAATGTTGGACACCACGATTTCAAACTCCCGGTCAGCTTGCCCATAAGAAAAGACCAGGCCAGAGGGTTCCCATACCAGAGTGTTGTCGCCCATTCGTGTGCGACTGTGTGAGATGATACTCAGATCAACCGGGGCACCATCCTCGTACATGCTTACAGATGCTGAGCTGTAATCTGCGGTGGGCGCGCTATTGAGTGAAAAGGACCAGCGTGGGTAAACAAGCTGAAGAGGCACGAAACCTCTGGGTGGCCAGGTGACGATATCGGTAGCAGGGCGCGTAGTGGTACCGGCAAAAACCCATAATGCATTGGCGTGCCTGGTTCCGTCGCCGACAGAGCCAATACCAAAGGTCGCACGTGGAGGGTTTAAGATCCAGCGCCGGTGGCCGATATCCATGTTGTTAGTCCCTGGGTCTCTGATGTACAAGGCAATCGCCCGTGGTCCGGAGACACCGAGTGCAATGTTTGAGCTGCTGGCAGCGTTTGCGCCATCCGGGGTATAACATGTCCAGTCGGACGTGGGGGCGTGACTGAGATCATCATTGACAGACATAATCATTGCAGCTTCTTGTGATGCCGTATTTTTCGAGGCATCGTTTACAACGGGCGGTAGTTCAACCATGGCCCGGTAATAGTTGATCAGGTCAAAGCTGGCGTCTATATAGGCTTGCGAGGTCGTGCCTGCATTACAGCTCTGCGCATTACCGGTCCAGTCAATGGGTACGGAAAACACAGGTACATAGACGTTTTCGTAAAAGGCCACCACGGAACTTCGCGTGGCAGGCGACACTGTATATCCATTGACCTCCGCTGCAACCTTTGTCTGAAGGATCGCGCTATTCTGAGCACTGGTGGTAAGCGAAGCACCTGTGCTTGTGTACGGTTCAACGGGTGGGGTGCCAAGCGAGGCAGCGTTAATATGGATTTCTTCGATATTTGCCTGTGCGTGGCAGTCCGCTGAATGCCAGGCAAAAACCAGCAAACAGGCAAAGATGTTCCTCCTTAAAGCATCTTTCATTCTCATCACATCCTTGTTAGAGAACTTACAGGATAAGAGTCCTGTTCCATGAAATCAAAGATTATCTGTTGCTGTACCCACCCTGGTGTACATGTTTCCCATAGGTTTTCTGACAATAAAATCAGAGTGTTCTTACAGTCCGTCACATGGGTTTTGGGTAGAAATCCTCTTCTTTCCCGCTCAAACTTCAATCAGACCAATGAAGCAATGCAGACAAAACAGGTATACAATTGATGTATATATTTATACATCATATGGTTTAATGGACAAGTCAATGCACAGAACTCAAATCTATTTGCAGGAAAAGTTATACCGGCGCCTCAAGGCCCGGTCGCGTGTATTGGGTGTGAGTATTTCCGAACTTATTCGCACTACGCTTAATGAAAACCTGGATGCGACACCTGGCAACGCAGCGCGGGATTATTTTGCCAGCGCCCGGCCTGTCAAAAGCTTTGCCGGTCTCAGCCCTGAAGATTATGTAAAACAACTTCGTATGAAAAGCCGGTTGTTACGAGAAGGTCAGGATGACAGTAACTGAGCGCATCGTGCTGGACACGGATATTGTTATACACGTCCTGAAAAAACAGGCTGCTGTGCTGGACAGGTTTCTTGGTCTGTATGAGGACAAGGTAGAATTTCTGATATCGCCTATAGTCGTTGCTGAGATTTATGCCGGGGCATTTGCCAGGGAGCACAAACAGATAGAGGCATTTTTTGGTTTATGCCATTTGTCGCAAATGGATCATGGGATTGCCAGGTTTGCCGGGTTGTATGCAAATAAGTACAGGAAAGCATGGCAGGGCATCTCAATGGAGGACTACCTGTTGGCGGCAACGGCGAAAATGAATCATTGTCCTTTGTGGACCGGAAACCTCAAACACTACCCAATGGATGATATTGAATTACTTTGAGATGCGTGATCATTTCAGTCTGCCTATTGCTTCCAGGGCGGCCTGTGTAGGAGTCAATTCGCGCTTGATAAGCCGTTCCAGGCTTGTGGAAACATACTCGTCAGGATTGCCTTTAAATGACTGCGAAAGGATATCGATGGCCTCTCGGTAGATACGTTGCTGGTACATGTTACGGCAGCGTGTTTGCATGTTGTTGGCCTGTTTCAGGTAACCGTAATGGGTTTGAATGGCAGCTTGCAGCTTATCTACGCCTTCGCCAGTAAGACCGTTGACCGGTAGAACTGGGGTATCCCACGGCTCAGGGCCATCATCCTCGCTGGAATGTTTTTGTCGCATATGGACCGCGGTTTCGATCTCCATGTGTGTTTTGCCGGCACCTTGCAGGTCACTTTTGCTTATTACGTGGATATCAGCAATTTCCAGCAGACCGGACTTCATTGCCTGGATATCGTCGCCGAGTCCGGGTGCGGAGACTGCAATAATCGTGTGTACTGCCTGCATGATGTCAACCTGGTTTTGACCGGTGCCGACGGTCTCGATGATCACCGTATTAAAACCGCAGGCATCAAGAATATCTGCCGCCCTGAATGCGGCCAGCGGTAGGCCACCGGCACTGTCGCCCGTGGCGATACTGCGGATAAAGACATTTTCATCATGGATGAGATTGTGCATGCGTATGCGGTCACCGAGCAGGGCACCACCGGTTTTCGGGCTGGATGGGTCGCAGGCGACTACCGCTACTTTTTGCCCGTTTGAGGCCAGTGTTGCGGCCAGCTTGCCGATCAAGGTGGATTTTCCGGCACCGGCCGGGCCGGTAATCCCAATAAGGTGGGCATTCCCTGTGTGTGGAAATATCCCTTCCTGGACTTCCAGCGCTGTTTCCCCGGCCGAGCTGGTCAGGGTGATCAGACGGGCGATGGCGGTTACTTTGCCTTCAAGCGCGGCCTGGAGCAGTTCTTTCAAGACAGATACGTTGCCTGGCTCTTAAGGCCGGTAATTCCGGACAATATCAAGCGCTTCAACCAGGGCCTTCTGCTTGCCAATGTGGTTGGCCAATAGCAGGATCAGCCTGCAGTTGAGATCATGGCTCTGTTCGGAACTGAGTCCCTCGTGCAGGGCGATCAGCCGGGCGTAAAAGTCATCCGGGTCTTCGATCCGTGGTTCGGTCCGCAGTTTTTTACTCATGATGACTCTCCGGGTGCTGGTTGCATGGTAGCCTGCGCGACGGCCTTGCGAACAGCCTCCGGGTCAAACTCCCGCCAGCGTGCAACAAGGTGCTGATCGGGCCTGAAAAGGTGGTATGAGCCCGGTTGTCCGTCAAGCCTTTGCCGGAGCAGGCCCTTGTGGTCGGCCAGGTCCCATGTTCCCGGGGTAATCACGATGGTTTTGACCGGGATGGAATCCTGTTCCAGTTCGATCGCAGCCGACGGGATTTTTTCACCTTCTCTGGCAAAATAGACAGCGGTAAATTCGTTGCCGATAAGTTTAAGAAACCAGCTTTTCTTACCGTGCACAGTCAACGGCGCATCAATGCCGGGTGATCCTGGTACCAGTTTGCTGTTGAATGAATAGCCATCAGTGGTATTCAGCATTGAATCATCATGTATGCAGGCCACCGACAAACGGCCGGAATTGACAAAGCGGCGGGCAAACTCATAATCGCGCGCAAGTTCCAGCGCAGCATTACGGAAAATCCTGCTGGTATCGCTTTTAGGTGTGATGAAATCAGTGGCACGGGTCGAATTAAGAATGTTTTCCCTGGCCGCCTTTACGCGCTCGTCGTTGTAGGACTCAAGAAGGTCCGCCGGAGCTTTTCCGTTCAGGATCAGCGCCAGCTTCCAGCCCAGGTTGTCGACATCCTGGAGTCCGCTGTTGGCGCCGCGTGCGCCGAATGGTGATACCAGGTGGGCGGCATCACCGACGAAAATGACGCGGTCGTGGACAAATCGTTCCATCTGGCGGCACTGGAAGGTGTAAATGCTGACCCATTCAAAGTCGAACTCGAAATCCTCGCCCAGCATGGCGCGGATACGCCTGGAGACGTTCTCCGGCTTGAGTTCTTCTTCACGGTCGATATCCCAGCCCAATTGGAAGTCCAGTCGCCAGACATCATCAGGCTGCTTGTGCAGCAGGGCGGACTGGCCCGGGTTGAAGGATGGATCAAACCAGAACCAGCGCTCCGTGGGGAAATCTGCTTTCATCCTGATATCCGCGATCAGGAAGTGGTCCTGGAAGGTCTCGCCGCCGAAATCAAAGCCAAGCATCTTGCGCACCGGACTGCGACTGCCATCCGCTGCAATCACGTAACCGCAATCAAGCTCGTAGTCGCCATCAGGCGTGCTGATGGAAACCGTGGCCCCATCCGCTGTTTGCCGGACGTCTGTGACTTCGTTCTCCCAGCGAATTCCGGTCAGATCCTGCTTGTCGATCTCGTCGATCAGGTATTCCTCGACGTAATACTGCTGCAGGTTGATGAACCCCGGAAATTGCTGGTCTTCTTCCTCCAGCATATTGAAACCGTAAACCGGTTCCTTCTGCTCGCCAAAGAAGACCTTGCCCAGGTTCCAGGTCACACCTTTTTCCAGCATACGCTCACCACAGCCCAGCCTGTCCAGCACTTCCAGGGCACGTTTGGACCAACAGATAGCCCGGGAACCTATGCTGACCTTGTTATCATCATCGAGAATGATGCTGCGGATGCCCTGCAGAGCCAGGTCGAGGCCCATGGCCATGCCGATGGGGCCTGCCCCGACGATAATGACCGGCACATGCGACTGCTCGGTTGAATCCAGCTCAGCTGGTCGGGTAAAGGGATAGATTTGACGGACGTCTCGCATATTGATTCCCTACTGGCTGGTTTCCAGGTTAGCCCACATTTCCGCATCTCTTTCTGCAGTCCAGATACGCGGATCAACGATACCGCCGGCTTCATCATAGGCACGGCTGATATCAAAGGGCAGGCAGTGGTCGAAGATGACCCAGTCGCCAAAATCCGGTTTCAGACGCGCGTAGGTTTGCGCGTAGATTTCATTGAGGTTCTTGCCTGCCTGGCGGCCTTCTTTGACCGATTCGAACATATTGCGCAGGAATGAGCGGGTGCCCTCAATGGCTTCATTGCACATGTCCGGCGTGGTTAATGCATCGCCGCGGCCGGGTACCAACGCCACCGGGTTCAGTGCCGCGAGCCGTTCCAGCGTTTGCGGCCAGTCACCCAGGTAAGCGTCGCCGGTGTAAGGGGTTGCGCCAAATTCCACCAGGTCGCCGCTATAAAGCACCTTTTCCTTTGGCAGCCATGCCACGGTGTCACCCTTGGTGTGGCCACGGCCGAGTTGCATCAGGCGTACTTCACGTTTGCCCATCCAGATGGTCATTTCGCCTTTGAATGTCATGGTCGGCCAGGTCAGGCCCGGCACTGATTCAACACCGCTGAACAGACGCGGGAAGCGTTCCAGCTCGGATTTAAAATCCTGTTCGCCACGTTCGACGATCAGGTCGTAGGTATCCTGGCTGGAAATAATTTCATCGGGCTCGTAGCCGGAAGCACCCAGTACGCGAACGGCATGGTAGTGGCTCATCACCACGTACTTGATCGGTTTGTCGGTGACGGTGCGTATTTTCGCAATGACATCACGTGCCATGATGGGTGTGGCCTGTGCATCGATCACCATGACTGAATCATCACCGATGACGATACCGGTATTCGGGTCACCCTCGGCGGTGTAGGCATACAGGCCGTCCGCGAGTTCAGTAAAGGAAATCTGTTTTTCTTCCAGATCAGCCTGGGATGCAAATTTCTTGGTCATAAAAATATCCAATAAGTTAGGGGTGAAAAGGGGTCAGACTACCGGGGTCAGACTCAAATGCAAGGAAACTTTGCGGTAAATGGACAGCTGTGTTTTGCATTTGAACCTGACCCCTCTTTGTCTCGTTTTTATCGTGAGCGCTTGTCTACTACGCGTACTGCTTTTCCTTCGGATCGGGCAACACCGCCCACGTTACGTAACTCAATTGTCGAGGACACGCCGATGTAAGACTTGATGTTGTGTGCCAGTTGTCCGGCAATTGCTGTCCGCTGCTCATCCGCCAGCTGGTTGAATTGCGGGGCCAGTTCGACCAGTACGCGCAACTTATCCATCTGCTTTTCGGTATAAAGTTCGATCTGGTAGTGCGGTGAGCATTCCTTTAGCTTGAGTATCTCCTCTTCTATCTGGGTCGGGAATACATTGACGCCACGTATGATCATCATGTCATCGGAACGGCCGGTGATCTTGTCCATGCGCCGCATGGTGCGAGCGGTGCCCGGTAACAGCCGCGTCAGGTCGCGTGTGCGATAACGGATGATCGGCAGTGCTTCCTTGCTCAGGGAGGTAAAGACCAATTCACCGTATTCCCCGTCAGGCAGTACTTCGCCGCTGATCGGGTCGATGATCTCAGGGTAAAAATGGTCTTCCCAGATGGTTGGCCCGTCCTTGGTTTCCAGGCATTCGCTGGCAACGCCGGGACCGATCACTTCCGATAAGCCATAAATGTCGATAGCATCAAGGCCACAACGGGTTTCGATCTCCCTGCGCATCGCGCCGGTCCAGGGCTCCGCTCCGAAAAGACCAACCCGCAGCGAGGAGTCAGCGGGGTTGAGGCCCTGGCGTTCAAATTCATCGGCGAGATTCAGCATATAGGAAGGCGTGGCCATGATGATGTCAGGTTTGAACTCCTGTATCAGTTGAACCTGCTTCTCGCTTTGGCCGCCCCCCATGGGGATGACGGCAGCGCCGAGACGTTCCGCGCCATAATGCGCACCCAGGCCGCCGGTAAACAGGCCGTAACCATACGCTACGTGCACCTTGTCACTTCTGGTTCCGCCCGCAGCACGGATGGAACGGGCACAGACATCGGCCCACATATCGATATCATTTTGCGTGTATCCCACCACGGTAGGCTGGCCGGTGGTGCCGCTGGAGGCGTGGATGCGCACCACGTCATCCATCGGTACCGCGCACATGCCGAAAGGGTAGTTGTTACGCAGGTGTTTCTTGGTGGTGAGGGGAAAGCGGCTAAGGCCGGAGAGAGACTTGAGTTCAGATGGGTGTACGCCGGCTTCATCAAAGGCATTTTTGTAGTGCGCAACATTGTCATAGGCATGTTGCAGGCTCCATTGCATCCGGCTCAGTTGCAAGGCCTGTAGTTCATCCAGGCTGGCCTTTTCAATGGGTTCTAACTCAGCGTGATTTATTTTGCTCATACTTTCTCCTGAACGGGTCCGATTTCGGACTGTATCCATTGTGCATCAAATTCTTCTGCCTCGCGCCGGGCCCGCTCGCTCTTGTCACTTACCGAGAACCACCAGGCGCATAACAGGTTTGCCAGCATCGCGAACAGGGTGGGGTAGCGATAGGGGAAGACGGCTTCCTCATAACCAAACAGCGTGACCCAGACGGTTGGGCCCAGCATCACCAGTATCAATGAGGTGGCAAGCCCTGCATAACCACCGGCCAGTGCGCCACGGGTGGTGAATTTCGACCAGTACATCGAAAGGAACATTACCGGGAAATTTACGCTGGCAGCAATGGCCAGTGCGATCAATGCGAGTACCGCGACATTTTCACCTTCAAGCAGGATGGCCAGGGCCATGGTGGACAAACCGATCACAAGCGTGGTGATGCGGGAAATACGCAATTCCGTATCGCGATCGGCATTGCCATCCTTTATGACATTGGCGTACAGGTCGTGGGAGACGGCGGCGGCAGCGGACAGAGTCAGGCCGGATACCACGGCCAGTATGGTGGCGAAGGCCACGGCTGATATAAAGCCGAGAAACAGGTCGCCACCGATGACCTTTGAGAGATGTATGGCGGACATATTGCTACCACCGAGGAGGCTGCCGTCAGCGCTCAGAAACTCGGGGTTGTTGGTGACGTACACTATCGCGCCCATGCCAATGATGAAAATCAGGCTCTGGAAGTAACCGATAAAGCCGATCGCATAGGCTACCGAGCGGCGCGCCTGGCGTGCATTCGGTACCGTGAAAAAGCGCATCAAAACATGCGGCAATCCTGCGGTGCCAAAAACGAAGGCCAGGCCGATAGAGATGACGGTGATGATGTCAGTGAACATTACCCCGGGTGCCATAATGGCTGAGCCTTTGGGGTGCTCTTTTACTGCGGCGGTCAGCAGGTCACCAAAATCAAAATTCATCATCGACATCACACCGAAAGCGATGATGGTGCCGCCTATCAGTAATAATACGGCCTTGATGGTTTGAATCCAGGTGGTTGCAAGCATGCCCCCGAACATGACGTAGAGCGTCATCAGCACACCTACCAGCACCACGGCAACCTCATAGGGCAGACCGAACAGTATCTGAATAAGGGCTCCGGCCCCGACCATCTGTGCCAGCAGGTAAGGGATTGCCACCGCCAGAGAGCCGATGGCTGACATGGTTCTGACCGGTTTACGTGCCAGTCTGAAAGCAACCACATCGGAAAACGTGTATTGGCCAAGGTTGCGCAGCCTCTCCGCCACCAGCAGCAGGATAACCGCCCAGCCCAGGGTTCCACCGATGATGAACAGCATGCCGTCCATCCCGGTACTGTAGACCAGCGCGGTTACACCCAGAAAGGTGGCTGCCGACATAAAGTCTCCGGCAATTGCGAGCCCGTTTTGAAAACCGCCGATGCTCTTGCCCGCCGCGTAGAAATCCGAACGTGTTTTGGTTCGTTTTGACGCCCAAACAGTGATGACCAGCGTAATGCCCACAAAAAGGAAAAACATGACGATGGCGGTTATGTTCATCGTGCGCCACCGGAAATTTTTCTTTCAAGGGGTTCAAAAAAACTGTTGGCAAGCCACACGTAGATGAGGGTAAGAATGAAGGTCATTGCAAGGATGGCGTAGCCCATAACGATGCCCACCGGTACCACGCCGCCACTGAATACGGGCTGTGCGAGAATGCCCGGGGCATAAACAGACAGGAGTCCGAATGCAAGGTAAAGGCCCAATAAAACTGTCAGAAATGACCACGATACCCGTCGCCGTACTGTCACCAGTTTGAGGAAGTCCTCATTTGTCATTATTTCTTGATTGGTTTGCGATAACATGTTCAGTGTTTCCTGGTTTTGGCCTGGTTCTGATTTAAGAGAGCCGGTCTATTCTCGAGTCCAGAGGTTTGTATTTTTATGATGTCATTGGAAAGCACCAGCCATAGTCCCGACCTGGGACAGCCCGATGCCCGATTCAGGGATATCGCTGCCTTTGGCCATCCAAGGTGGCTGGAAGGGCTAACCCAGCTATGCCGTTGCATCGGTTCCACGGCGTTTGAGTCATGCCTGCTCAAGTTACTCAACAAAGTGACCCCCGTAGACCACTGCGTCGTTTTCACTTTCGGTGAGGGTGGTGCAGGGCACCTTTTCACACATGGCAGGATGGAGGTTGAGGAAGCCCGTCAACTTGCCAATGATTACGTTGAACATTTTCATCAGAAGGATCCGAACTTTGCGCTGGTTTCCGGTGCCGTTGACGTTTGTGAAGATTCCCTTATTCCGCATAACAAAGAAGAAGACCCTATCGTCGCTGCCGATTTTGCACCTGACTTTGTCTACAGGAATTACTTTTTTGACCGTCATGATCTGATCGACAAGGCCTCGACGGTTGGTAAGGTCGAGCAGGGTAGTGTGTACTGCAACTTCTATCGTATGGGCCACTCCGGGCCCTACTCCGGCAAGGACTGGCAGTTGCTTGAGTCCATCCTGCCATTGATCACGACCCTGATATCCAGTCATTACCGCATACTCCAGTTGAGCTCTGGGGGCGAGCAGCGTCCATACCGGAATGCGCGGAGCCTGGTGCATAACATTATCAGCAAAAGTGTATCTCCGTTTTCCCAGCTAACCCCGAGGGAGCGGCAAGTCTGTGAACGCATTTTATTGGGCTATACATCTGTTGGTATCGGTCTCGACCTCAATATTGCGCAGTCCAGCGTGGTTACCTACCGGCGCCGTGCCTACGAGAAACTGGGTATTTCTACCCAGAACGAATTGTTTACGCTTTGCCTGACTGCCGGCCAGTATCAACTGTACGGCGTTTAGGCTTCGCTGCGTTTCACTCAAGTAGCGCGTTTGTTCCTGTTGTTGAGAGTTGTGCCACCAGGCCCTTGCGAACGGTGGCAACATTGGCCAGCGGTTGCCTGTGACGGGTGATTTCTTCTGTCGTATACGGAACAAAATCTGCGGGCAGTTCAGCCGGGCTGAAGTTATCAAGTATCCAGTTGAGCACCCCGGCCACTTCATTGTCGCTTAACGCAGACTGGGCAGTACCGGGAACCTGGATCAGGAATTCGCGCCCGCCTTCAACCTGCAGAAACCTTCCCACCTCCTGCCTGAGTGCAGGGATCTTACCCGGCGTTCCGGCACCGTCTGACAGGTGGCAGCCTTGGCAATGCAGGATGTAATTGAGATGTGCTGAAGACATTCCTTCCGCCTGCACTGTCCAGCAGCAAATAAGCAGTGCAATACTGCAGATGAACTGGTGGAAAATATGACGCCCCATCAGGATTCGGCGACAGCCAGTCCGAGCACAACGGCGGTGGAGCAGTTGTAGGCAACGTCAACGGTGGATCCTGCACACCAGTTGATGTCATTGGACAGGAACGGCTGGTACACAGGCCGGTCGCCTTTGTTGGTATTGCACAGGCAGCGGCCACAACTGGATTTACCACAACAGTCGTTGTAGGAAATGATGTAATCCTTGCCGTCCAGAGGGTTGTTACAGGTACCGATCCAGGTGACCGGTGAAACGGTCGTTCCCGGCGGACAGGTGTTGTAACTGCCACCACAGCAGTCGCATAAAAAGCCGTCGATGGCACAGTAGCGCCAGTAATCGCAGCTTTCAGGGTCGCCGCTTTCACCTGGCGCCGGAGGCCGGGAGCTATTGCTGGCGCGCGCCACGGGCAACAACGGCACCGCTGCAGTCCCCACCATCAAGGTACCGATCCTTGCAATAAAGCTCCGGCGTGAACTCTGCCGTGCGACGGATCTCGCAGAATTTTCAGAAAATTTATCCAGCCATTTCATATCAGGTTCTCCGCTACGGTTTATGTTGCGTAACGCTGGTTACGCAACATCCTGCTCATGTTTGTGTTGTTGTACTTTGAGGAACTCCTGGATTGAAGCCACGCCTTGTGCCCGGGCTTCAAACAGGCTTTCGATATGCTCCCGGCTATTAACCAGGCCGCGTGCACACAAAATACCCTTTTCATCTATCAATGCCGCGAAAGGCAATTTGGCAACCTGCATGGTCATGCCCAGTTGTGGTGACAGTACATAGGGCCAGGATTCCATCTGTTGCTTTTTGAGCCAGGCGCGATGCTCGTCCATGTCACCGTCGCTGGCCAGGACGATATCAAGCCAGTCGGCCTCGCTTTTGCGCATGGCCTCAAGTACAGGGATCAGGGTCTTGCAAACAGGGCAGGTGGGCGACAGGAAAAACAGCAAGGTGCTCTTGTTGTCGCTGCGCTCGCCGCCGATCTTAAGCGCGCGGCCATCCACCGTTTGCAGGTCAAGAACCGGTGCCAGCTCACCTGTTTTCAGGCCCTTGCCCGACATCAGTGCGCCGGCGGGTGCAACCCGCTCATATAAAACGCCGATTTGACGCACCAGGGCGAACACCACTGCCACCAGTACCAGCACCAGTACCCAGAGGATAATATTGGAGACGATGAGCGTGTTGATCATGTCGCGCTCCGTAATGCTGCAAGACGCGGTGCCTGGGCTAGCAACTGGTTAAAACCCAGGTACAGGCCGCTGGCAACCAGCACGCCAAAGAAAATTGTAAACAGGTCCAGCCAGTTCAGCGCTCTTTCGATTGAAGGTCCAACGGCAAGCAGGACAAGGCCCAGGAATACCAGGTTGCGTGCGACCAGCCACCATGAGAGCGCTTGCGTTGTCGCGGGTCCGTTGCAACCGCAATCAATATCGCGACGGCCCCTGTACAGGTTGATGCTGATGCCGCCTGCATAGATCAATAAAAGGGCGGCCATTATCAGCAGTCCGGTAGCTTGTGCAGAAGGAACCAGTACCAGAATAACAGATAATAATTCTAAAAATATCAATACTATTGATACTATACTTAACAAAATAGATGGGATAAGTTGGTAATCTTTCATAGCTGCCCTGAATACCGCCGGGGCCTTCAGTTTGTGTATCGCAGCGACACCGAAAAGCATGCACATGCAGATGCAGATAATGACTTTGATGACAGGATCCATGCCGCTGTTTACCTGCCCTTAAGGTGTTTGCAAGATGGTTGGGGTGAAGCCGAGTTCCTCGACGCTGCGCAGGTATTGACCACTCGTGGCATCATAGATATCCAGTGCAGGGTTAGCGATAAATACGGTAAACAACAACGGTTTGTCATCTTTGCTGACCTGTATCGCCGTGGCCAGTTTCTCAAGTTTGATTTTCTGCACCTGTTTTTGCTTCTTCAAATCATAAACCCAGACATCCTGGCCGGGGTCTTTGTGTGTGTCATCGCCCCCCTGGTGCATCAATGAATACAATTTACCGCTGGCCTGGTTAACCGCCAGGTGCTGGATACCGCCGGGACGCCAGGATTCCTTACGTTCTGCTTCGCTGACCAGTGACCAGGTTTTCCCCGGTTTGGGTGTCTCGCCAGAGACATCAACCGGGTAGACATTGCCGTTGAAGGAGACAAAAACCCAAGTATCGCCCCAGCGTACTGCTTTTTCGGTGACCCAGTCGGCCTTGACGTCGAAGAAGGGTTCGTTGCGCTGTTTGTTGATGGCCTCACCCTTGTCATTTAATGTCACTGTCAACAGGCTGCCGTCGCCGCACAACATATTAAAACGCCGGTCACCGGACGGCAGCACCAGCGCGCAACCTGCGGTATCGATTTCACCGACAAAGCGGCGTTCTTTCAAATCGATGACGCTGACCGATTGTGCCGGAGTGAAGTTG
>Ga0164313_10003140_pt1 | contig 14748 bp, 11 predicted proteins | sample GuaBasSedimGuay4_FD_113735 | JGI IMG/M metagenome (GOLD analysis project Ga0164313, IMG submission 113735) | Subseafloor sediment microbial communities from Guaymas Basin, Gulf of California, Mexico - Guay4, Core 4569-4, 0-3 cm | ecosystem: Environmental > Aquatic > Marine > Hydrothermal vents... | reverse complement strand
TTTCGCCGTTTTGGGTTCTTTGTTCATCCGGTCGTGGAAATTTGGAGCCGGCCAGGATTTGACCTTGCTACAGGCTTGGTTTCTCGCTGGAGGGAGCCAAGGGCGATTTCTCGGCGCGTTCTCTCGATGGGGAAGGCCGGGGTTGATTTCTTTCGAACGCTTCCAAGATTCCTTTCCAATGATTCCGGATTGGGTGCAGAATCCATTCCGGTCAGTCAACTTGTTGCGGGGGAATCAGGTGAACGGGGCGGCATTCTGCACCGAGGCCCAGCTTCGGTCGTAGGCCAAGAGCTCTCCGATGGTTTTCTCGAGTGGCGAGTCAGCCGGCACCCGTTTCTTCAGTACACAGCTCGCAAGATCCATGATGCCCACGGAGAGGCCGGTTTTTCTTTGGTATCTCTCCATCAGAAGAAAGCAGCCCTTTCCTACTGGGAGGGAGCGGACGAAGGAAATCTGAAGGGTCTTCTGGTTGATTTCGTGCAAATGTCCCAGTTCAAAAACGCGCAATTGACGGTGTTGACCAATAGTGGCCGGGATGATCACCCCATGCGACGGGATTTACTCTTGCGGCAGGGATTTCGTCCTACCCACTGCACAAACCTGGTGATTCGTGATCTGTCAGAGATCCTGACCGGTACCTTGCTGGAGCCCACGGGCTGGCTGTTGAACGGCCTGTGGACCGAGGGTTATGCTCTGTGACCCGAGTGGATTCCCATCTTCATGTCGGTTTCGAGGGTTTTGGGCCGAAGGAACTGATCACCTACCTCGATCGTGGCGGGTTCGACCGGTGTTGGTTGCTTTCGTGGGAAGAGGTCGATCCCGGGGCATGGCCCTACGAGCACCTCCGGCCTGAATCGATTTTTGAGATCTGGCAGAGATTTCCGGATCGAATCGTGCCGATGTATGCGCCGGATCCTCACAGGGTCGATGCCGGACAACGGCTGGCAGACTGGTGCAGCCGTGGTTTTCTCGGTTGCGCCGAATTAAAGACGACCTTGAACTGGGAAAGTTCCGAGGTCAACAATCTCCTCGAAACCGTTGCAGAGTTGCGGATCCCCGTCGTGTTCCACATGCAGGCTCTGCGGAGACACGTCGAGCCGTTTCCCGACGACGGGCCGATCGAAAAGATCCTGGCCAAGATGATGCGCACGCGTCAGTTTGGATACCTTCCTCACAAACTCGTAAATCAGATTACTGAGCGGGTTGCGCCAATGAAACGCTGGCGAGACCGCAGGAGTTACCTGCTGAGTTACCTGCTGGATTTTGCCTCCTTGGGAGAGACTCTGGAGAAATTTCCCGGTGTGGCCTTCGTCGCCCATGGCCCGATGTGGTGGCAACATCTTGAGGATGGCGCTGATTCGGAAGCCCCGGTCTATCCGAAGGGCAGCGTTCGAGCAGAGGGGTTGGCCTGCAGATTTCTCGAACGATACCCGAACCTCTTCGCCGACATTTCCGGCAGGAGCGGTTTCAACGCTCTGCATCGGGATCAGGATTTCGCAAAGCGGTTCCTGGAAAAATTCAATGGGAAGATCCTGTTCGGAACGGATAACGATGTCTGCGGACACGCGGAATTTATTGACTCCCTCGGTATGGGAAAAGAGGTCAAGAAGCGAATCTTCGGACTCAACTCGCGAGACGTCCTGGAGTTTTCAGGTTGAGTGTAGGTGGGTGGCGACTGACTCCATCAGGATGACCAGTGAGGGAATTCTTGCTTCAGTTGCCAGATGACCAGGAGGAAACGGAGGCACTTATCCATTGACACCGGACCTGAAATTTGAATGTTCTTTGAACCCATGCCGAGGCCACCTTTTCCCGGGTGATTATCAGTGGCCTTTTTGACCGTGTGTACCAAAGGGCTTTGGATTCTCGCCCTGCAACAGAGGCTGAATGACGTCGAGCCATGCCTTTGAGACCTTTGAAGGAGAGAATTCTTGAAGGGCGCGTTCCCTGTTCTGTTTGCCGGTATGACTTCTCAGTTGTTGGTCTCGAGCCAGGTCCTCTATGGCCCTAGCCAAGGCAGGGGCGTCGCGGGCAGGAATGAGCCAACGGCAATCCGGACCCAATGCCGCACGGGTGCCGGGAATATCGGTGGCAACGACCGGAAGACCGGCCGCCATAGCCTCAAGGATGGCATTTGGTGTGCCTTCACGAAAGGACGAATGGGCCAACACATCGGATGCCGCCAGTAGGCCACCAACATCATCGACCTCTCCTAGCAGGTGAACGCCCTCGAGCTCGGAGGCAAGTTCCCGGATCCGGGGGCCTCGGTCGCCGTCTCTCCCCGCTAGCAGGAGCATCGAACCCGGTGATGCCTTCCTGGCGAGAGGCCACGCCTGCAGGAGGGTTGGGTGGTCCTTGAAGCGGCTGAGGCTGGCTACCATTGTCACCACAAAGGCCTGAGGGACGATTGAGAGTTGTTCCCGCCACTGTTCCCGGCTCTGTTGGGGCTTGAGCGGAACGACGCAGTTGGGTATGGCGCTAATCCTGGTGGGCTCAACGCCCATGTGTGCGGAGAGAAAGTCAACACCGCTCTTTGAGTTTGCCACGAACGACGAAGCCTGTTTGAGAGCCCTTCGTTCCAGGAAACGGCCCGTGACCTCCCGCCCCTCGTCGCGCTGATTCCAGATGCAGGCTTTTGCCCCGGTCAGCGGCCAAACGGCGCCGACCGCTTTGTTGGGCCAGTCGGTGAAGGGGATGAAAATGTCCGCCCGAGTATTGCGCAGACCCCTGGTAAACCGAATGGCCCCTAAGAATCGTGAAAAGAGCCCTGTCTTGCCGGGGTGGAGAATTTTGACCGGAATTCCTGGGGCCAGAAGGGAAGGAACAGCAGAGCCGGCCTCGAATGCTACGACCTCGACATGGAAGTCTCCGGATAAATGGATCCAGTTGGCGAGATGGACAGCCTGACGTTCCGCCCCGCCAAGGTTGAACGACCGGATGACGATGACGATGCGTATCGTACTCACCAAAGGGGATCCCTTCGAATCGCTCATCAAAGTCACTGTTATCTGACCAGCTCTCGGCGGGAAGGTCCAGACCCACTGACGGCGGTCGTGGCGTATTCGAGGTAGGAAACGATTCGAGGGATGATTTTGGACGGGGAAAGCTCTGCTATACGAGCCCGAGCGGCATTTTCCATATTCCTCCTTATTTCTGGGCTGAGCGTGAGGACTCGTTCAACTGCCTGCTCCAGAGAGGAAGGGTTTCCCGGCTCACACAGTATGCCGTTCACACCATCGGTGATCAGTTCATCGAAGCTCGCATTTCGGGTGCCGACAACGACTTTTCCATGCAGCATTGCCTCAAGCAAACTATTGGGCAGATTGTCGACTAACGAGGGTAGGACTACGGCTTCCGTACGCCTCAGAAAAGGGTAGAGCTGCGTATGGGGCAATACGCCGGTCAGAATGACCCTGTCTGAATGTGGTGAGGCCCGCAAGAGCAGGTCCTTGGTCATACTGTTATCCTGCATATTCTGATGTTCAGCCCCCGCCACGACCATTCGAAGGTCGGGATGGCGCTCCAGAATGGGTCCCAAAATTCGAGCAAGGACAGGGATGCCTTTCAGGCGGTTGATACGCCCGACGAACAAAAGAAAAGGGCGCTTTCCCACGGTACGCCGAATCACGGATTGATCCTCTGCAATATCCTCAATGAACACTGGAGGTGGAATGACCTTGACTGTTTTCCCGGCGGAACATTCGACTACCGAGGCAACGCGCCGGCTGGGAGAATATATCCCATTTGCCCTGGTGAGTGCCCTTCGTTCGAGAATATGCTGCTGCCAGACGGTCACCCAATTTTCGTGGTCAAAGCTCCCAAATTTCCTATAGAGCATTCGATCACTTGAGAGGCGGATGACCAACGGAACTCCACGCGGATGAAAAAGACTGACCCCCCCAAGGTTGGTTGCGTGAACCACATCAACTTCGCCGGCCTGAGCGAGTTCGGCGGTTCTGAAGGCTATTCCTCGTGCCTGTGCCAACATTGTGACAGCGGGGTGGAGTCGGCGAACAGAGAGAGTGTGAAGGCTACGCATCCAACCGGTGTATGACGGTGGGACTCCTTCAACCACGACACCTTTTTCTAGAGACACCGACGGGTCAGGGGAGCAGATGAGGATTCGTACCGTATGCCCGTCCTGGACAAGGGCCGTCGAAAAGCGGCGCACAAAGGTTCCCAACCCACCGGTAGGAGCGGCCGCAGTTGCGAGCTCAGTAGTGACCAGCAGGATCTTCACAGGTAATCCTACCTTTCCCTCTTTGTTGCGACAACGCTATTCCGAAAAAGTGGGTACTCCAGATCTGAACCTTCGGATATGTCTACAGAGAAGAACCCGGAGCTACATAGGATTTTTTCAATCGTCAAAGCTGGATAGCCGTCCGGGAGGAGGTCTGACTGCGGAATTTCACACCTTTGATCACCTGGAGGGTCAAGAATGCCCCCGCCTAATTCCAGGTCCTTTCTTAATCCAGCGACCTTGCCCTGGTCTGTGTATTCCGAAACCAGCTCTCCACCGGGCTTAAGCATTTGGAGGATTTCCTGGAGGGACTTTTCAAGACCGTCTTCGGAAAACCGATTGAAAAGCTCGAATGCCTCAACGCGGGCGATGCTACCAGGAGGCCATTGAAGACCTTCGGGTACAGACCGAAGATCTGCCCGATCGCGATTGGAACCTGGGGTGACATACCAGGTTCTGGGATTGGGTCCACCTTCCAGGAGAAGGTGAATCCTCTCAAAAGGCAGGAGGGAATAATAACCACGATTGAAGAGCCAGGCTCTCAGACTGAACGATCCTTCAGCGAATTTTCTAAGGGAAAAAGAAGCCAACCGAGAAAAAAGGTTCGAGAGTCTTGGGAGGAAAAAAGTCAACTCAGGCATCTTCGAGAATAGGAATCGCCCCTTACGTGCACGCTTGGAGACATCATTGACTACTGGACCATTGTTGAGGCTTGAAGGAACTCCAGCACTGGGCTCCCGAGTAATGATTGCCTTTATCAACTGGCGGTAATCGGGGATTCCCGATGGTTCAGATTGAACCGGACTGAGAATCTCCACGAGTCTATTTCCAGTAGTATCTATGTTGAATTGGGACCACATTAAATCCTGTGACGAAGCAAGATACTCGTTTCGGGCGCCCGGATCCCGCAATTTCCGGAGGAGTTCTTCCAGTTTCTCAGGGTCGCGAAAAAGGTAATCTGCAACTCCCGCGCTTTCGGCAACTCGCCGGTAATCCGGAGTATCACTGGCAACAACCGGAATCCCAAGGCACACACTGATTACCATTTTGTGAGCGCTCTTGAAACAACGGGGTTCTTCATCGGGGTGGTTGAGCACGATGATGTCCAAACTGGATACCAAGGATGGAAAACCTTCTACACTCCAGGGGATGACAGTAGCCCAGCTCCACTTTTCTCTGATCAGCGGATCAGGGTTGGTGATCAAAAACACCTTCGAGTGCCGCGTCGATCGTAGGGTCTCAATCAAACCATCCATTGAAGAGAGGTTGACGGAATTGCCAAACCACCCGATTCTCAACCGCCTGCCGTTGATGTGCTCGCGGCGATGGGGTTTGTGGATTTGGTAATCAATAGGATTGGGCAGGAAACATACCCCGTGGCGGCAGGATTCACTCTCTGGGTAAATCCGACGAACGTAGTCTCTTTGCTCCTGATTGGCTGTAATAACCAGATCCGCTGTCCTGATCATCGAACGGATCTGGAAATCTGTTCCCCAACAGCCGCTGTGGAAATCATCGATGTCAAAGACGACGGGTTTGCCCAATTTCTTGAATGAATATACTTTCTGAAGAACGGATGTATCACATAGCTTCTGAACAAGCAGAATTCCCGCACTCGGATCAAACCCGATTGTGCTCTCGTGCCCCAACAACTTCAGTTTTTCATGCATCGAAAAACAACGGAGTCTTGTGCTGGCTGTATTGATGTCACCAGCGGGAAGCCACGAAATGGAGAGAGAGTTCCTCCTGGAAACAAAATCGCGGTCAGGCTTCACGACGGAGGGTGGCGGAGGCAACCCTTTCCCCTTCGCGCCAGCGCCTTGAATTTCCGAAGAGAACCGACTCAGCTCCATCAAGAACCCCATCTTCCCTTCGTTTAAAGCGCATGCCAGGAATGATCGACATAAACTAGTTCTCCGTGGCTAGGGGTTACCCGGCCGATTCCAAAAAAATCACCAGGCTCAACCTTCAGCGAGAAGGCACGTTGAAGGTAGTATGCGGTCTCACCATCGAGCTTCAAACGAAGATCGGCGATGTAGTCACCCGGCGGGAGAGGCACCCTCGAAATAGACACGGCGTGAGTTCCTGAACAGGACAGTGGTGGCAATTGAGCGCCTCTGTCCTCGGATTCAAGATGAAAGACCTTCTCCGCCCGTTGATTGAGCAGGCCAACCGCCCATTGGGGATGTGCCCCTTGTTGATGGGTCTCGTATCGGAACTCCAAACGAAGCGACTGGCCACTTAGAATCGTGGACTGGTCGACGCCGTTGAGATCTGTAAGACGGACATCGAGAATACGCGCCTTGCCGCTGCCTAAGAAATCGTCCCGAGCTGCAAGATCTGTAGAGCAGGAGACCTGGCCCACCGAACCAAGATAACGCGTGATCTGCTCCTCCACGGGCCCCTGCCCAAGAACCTGACCTTTCTCAAGGTACAATCCAGTTGAACACAGGGTCCGGATGACTCCCATGTTGTGACTCACAAAGAGAATCGTCCGCCCCTCGTCATGAGCCACAGAGTCCATTTTTTGAAGGCACTTTGTCTGAAACGCCATATCGCCAACAGCAAGTACTTCATCAATGACGAGAATTTCAGGGTCAAGGTGAGCAGCCACCGCGAAAGCCAGACGGAGTTTCATTCCGCTTGAGTAACGTTTCACCGGTGTGTCAATGAATTGGGAAACCTCGGAAAAATCGACAATCTGATCAAATTTCCGTTTGACCTCGGTTCGTGCCATCCCCAAGATTACGCCGTTGAGGTAAACATTTTCCCGGCCGGTCAATTCAGGGTGGAAGCCGGTCCCCACCTCCAACAAGCTCGCCACCCTGCCCCGAAGAACCACACGACCCGTTGTCGGCTCAGTGATACGAGAGAGGATCTTGAGCAGGGTGGTCTTTCCAGAGCCGTTTCTTCCGATGATCCCAAGAACTTCACCTTTCTGCAGTTTGAAAGACACATCTCGCAGGGCCCAGATTTCCTTCGGAGTTGTTCTTTCCCTATTTTTCCGGAATATTCCTTTAAGAAGGGAGCTCTTGATCCAATAGGAAATTGACTCGCGAAATGAGTTGGGTTGACCTGCCCCAACGAACTGACCGAGGCGGTACCTCTTCCCAACCGAGTTTACCTCAATTAAGGGCTTTGACACTGCTGGACCTTCCGATTAAATGACATCAGCGAATGTTCTTTCAACGTTTCGAAAGTACCGGATACCGATAGCAAGCACTAAAAAGGTAACTGTCGTTGAAATAAGAAAACCCGCTGGAAAGAATCCAACCTTTTGACCCAGAAAGCACCACCGAAAACCATCGATCACACCGACGACTGGATTGAGTGAGTACAGCATTCTGGATTTGTCTGGCAGCACGTTACTGAGGTAGCCGACCGGGGATAGAAAGAGTCCGAATTGCACAAGAAAGGGGATTACTTCACGGAAATCCCGATAGCGGACCGTCAGGGCACCCAGCCAGAGTCCAATTCCGATGGCCGTGAGGATTGCGAGGAGAAAGAAAAACGGCAGAAAAACGATATTCCATGAAGGAACGACTCGGTAATACACCATGACAGTGGAAAGGAAAACCAGGTTAATAAAGAAATCAACCAAAGGGCTTGCCATCGCACTCAGGGGAATGATGATTCTAGGAAAATAGATTTTTGTGATCATGCTGGCGTTGGTGGTAAGACTTTGAGATGCCAGTGTCAAGGCCGTTGACAATAACTGCCAGACAACCGTACCGATCAAGACCAGGACTGGGTAAGGTAAATCATCAGGCGCCTGCATCTTGGCGAGCCGACCAAAAACAAAGGTGAAGGTTATCATTGTAATGAACGGGCGCAGGAACGCCCAACAGACTCCGAAGGTGGTTTGCTTGTATCGAACCAAAATGTCACGCCAGGAGAGAAAAATCAGCAGTTCACGGAAATTCCAAATGTCCCTGAGATACTGCTGTTCCGTCCGACCGGGTACAATCACAATCTCTTGATCTCGCCACAACGGCCTTGTCTGGGACTCTTCCACTGCTTCCCTCTCCCTTTGTCTAAAACACCTTACCAGGGATTTTGAACCAGATATCAGTTGTCAGGTTTTTCCTGAGTGCCCTTACCGGCACCATCCACAAGGGGGCAATAACTCCACGAAGAATCATCGGCCAAGCCCCTGGATGGGTGCAGGGGCAGCGGCAGAATCGCAGGCTAGAACAAGATACTGGCCCCGCTCGTACAACAATCTGCCACAGCGCTCCTCCACCTTTCTCAAAGAGGGATACTTGGCAACGGGCCACAGGTTGCGGGCTACCACGAGAACCCCTGCTTCAGTGGAACTCTGGCCCAAAATATCCTCAAACTCTCCCCGGTGAAGGAGGAATTCCTGATCTCTGGGAAACCACCAACCCGCCCCGTATAGGATTATACCAGGCGATGTGGCCCGGAGGGCGTTGAGCTCTCGACTGACGGTAATCTGGTCCCGCCGGTGCGCGCGGAGACTTGGAAGAGCGGACAGCGATCCCAGATTGTTGTACACGGAAGAAAAAATCGCGAATAACCCAAGCAGTATCCCGAAGTACCTAGTTCGATGACTGAAGGTCGATAGCTGAATGACTGAGAAGGCCACAGCGGTCGCCAAGAGAACCGGAACTGGTGTGAAATGACGGATGTGAGTACTTCCAGGGGCTGTCAACCACCAGGCTGTGTGAATCAAGGCGGGAATGAGAAATATCAGACCTGCACGGGAGTTCCGACTCCCACCTCTCCGCAAGGCAGTCACAGTGGTCAATATAAGCAAGAGAGTCACCGGCAGTAGTGTCGTCCACCCGCCCAGGTATTCTTCGGCCAGCGGGGCTCTCTTGAGGATCCTCTCAATGGTTTCTGAAAAACCTGCCACTGTAAAGATATCAGAAAGCCTCAGCGTGACGTTTGTGAGCGAAAAAAACCTATTCGCGAGCTGCACATGCTGGACAAACGCCGTCTCTGACATCCAAAACCACGCGAGAGCTCGCTGAAGTACCGCCCCAATAAAGCCACAGGCCAGAATCCAGGAAATCGAAATGAGAAAACGCATTCGACCCTTTGAAACGTCTTTTCTGTGGTAGTCCACCGCACAAAAACCAATCATGGATGTGACCATTGCGGCGAAGACAATAAGGTGCATTGCCTTGCAGTTCACTGCAAACAAGGCCAGGCCGCATCCCATGATGATCCTCTTGATTCCGAGTTCCTCGAGGGTGAGAATTAGGCCCAAACCCACAAGAGCCAATATCCCCGGCATATTTCCAAGAAACTGATAGAAATACCCCCACGGTGGGCTTGGTAGAGTGTTCCCTGGGATGACGATGTCGTTCTTTCCTTGTGAACAGAGCATCACAAGGCTGCAAATGATGGCGAGGGGTAAACGCTCGTCAGCTTTCCGAGCAAGCCACAGAATGAGAATAAGAAGTATGCCATTTGCAGCAATCGAGTATGCCATCGGCATTTGAGTTGTTTGTCCAAAAAGTCGGAGAGGCACAGCCAGAGGCGCCAGGAACAACGCGCCTGTTGAAATCCTCGGATTGAGGAGCTTGGGACCCCCGTAGTTGGTGGCGAATCCCTCTCCCTCCGCGAGATTCTTGGCTACGTTTGCGTTAAATGCGTCGTCATATGACAAAGGCATTGAGGTAGTGAGCCAGAGCAGCAAGACCAGGAAACAACCGAGGACGATGAACTCCGGATACCGTTCCCAAAACCGGAATGGAGATTGCCCCAACATCAGAAAGGCGCCAAGTACATAAATCTAGTGTAGTGCGTCAGGCAGATGCGGCATCATTCAACACCTTTCTCGAGCCCATGACAATTTCAAGTCTGTAAAGGTCCTGTTGGTCCAGATGAAGGGTTTGGGGTTCTCGGTGTGGGGAGGGATGTACTGGTCGATCGCCTCGATGCCCTCTGGCATGCCTTTGAATACTCTCAGCCATAGGCGCTGGTCAGTGATGCCACGGAAGAGGCGTTCGGCCATGTTCATTCACGACCCGCTGGTCGGGGTGAAATACGTATAGAATCCGGGGTTGTCTTTCAGCCACCGCTCTGCGCGATCAGCCCAATGCGTTGAAGTGCTTCGCTCACGTGAACAATGTCGGAAAACAGTGTGCTCCTTGTCCGTATTACTCAAGACACCAGATCCTCTCATGCCCTGGATAATACCGGAAATTGACGATAATGCCACTCATCTCGGGCCCATCCGGAATTCGGAGTTGCACCGTTTGGGGACTATCGGAAGACTCAATAAGGTCGTGGTAGGATCGTTTCGAAAAGACAACCTCGGTCCTTTAATGCTGTATTCAGAGGAGAAGAGAGTGATAGAAATGGATAGAAACAAGTGTATTGAAAAATGCTTCTCTCTTGCGTTCAAGGAAGGCATGATTCCAGATCCACTTGGACCGGGACTCTATTTTAACTATATCTTCAAAAATGTTTCTTTTGAGGATAAATCAATGCTCGATATTGGTGGCGGTGCTGGACTATTTAGTTTTTATGCTGCCTGCATGGGCGTAGATGAGGCCATATGCATCGAACCTGAAGCTGCTGGTTCTACTCCAGGGTTGGTGAAAAAGATTGATAATATCAAAGCGGGGTTAGAAAACGGAGACCGAGTATTTCTGGAAACGAACACACTACAGGACTTCAACCCCCAAGGGAAGACATTTGATATTATCCTTCTGCACAACTCCATTAATCACCTCAATGAAGACGCCTGTATTAAACTCAAATATGATGCTGAATCCGTTACGATTTACAAAGATCTCTTCAATAAGCTGAACAACCTGGCCTCCCCAGGAGCACTGCTGATTATTGCTGATTGTTCCAGGTACAACATCTTTCCTCTGCTAAGGATCAGAAATCCATTTGCGCCTACTATTGAATGGTACAAGCATCAATCACCGAATTTCTGGATTAATCTTCTATCCGGTGCTGGATTTTCCGATCCCAATGTCCGGTGGAGTATATTTAACCAACGTCTGCGGTTCCTCGGCAAGATTCCCTTTGTGAGTGGACTTGTTTCCTATTTTCGGCGCAGTCATTTTTGCCTGATTATGAAAAAACCCTTGTAGGGGCGCACAACTATTTGTTGCTTGAGGCGAATACAAGGTTCGGATCCACCTGGGGCCGGGTCTTTGATGAAGCCAAATTGGGTCGGAACTTCGATCTGGGGGTGGATTGTCGGCAGGACCAAGGCGATGATCAACTCGCAGCCGGCTCAGACGGTTGCGGCGGTCATGGCGACGAAAACGTACTTTCTATCCCTTCTCGACTCTAGCCTGCAGTTGTTGGGAGAGGAAAGTTGGTCCAACCAGGTTTCTTCGGCCAGGAGGATGCTAAAGTTTTCTGATGGCCGTCGTCGTTGTATCCCACAATTCAGCTTTAGACCTGAAAGGTTGTCTGGAGGCTTTGGCCCGTGACGACTACGTTGGGCCGGTAGTCGTTATCGACAACGCGTCAACTGACAATTCGGTAGCTGAGGCTCGGCAGGTTGATGGCGAAGGCGTGCAGGTCATTGCGCTCGACGAGAACACCGGTTTTGCTGGGGGCTGCAACAGGGGCTATCAGTTTGTTCGGGATCAGGCAGAGTATGTCGCGTTCATGAACCCGGATGTGCGGGTAGCGCCAGGGTGTTTTGAGCAATGTGTCGCCCTGATGGAGGGCAACCCCAGTGTGGGCTGTGTGGCGCCGTTGTTGATGAGACCGGACGGCTTGACGATTGACAGTGCGGGCCAGGTGTTAAAGCGAGGCCGCCTGGAGGTCCAGGATCGTGGTTATGGAGAGGTCTTGGGACCGGAGTGGTTGCAGCCGCGCCAGGTCCTGGCGGCCTGTGGGGCCTTGGCGGTGTTCAGGCGCGAAGCTTTGGAATCGGTGATGGAGGAAGGTGGCCCATGGGCAGAGCGCTTTTTCTGCTTCTGGGAAGACCTGGAACTGGGATGGCGCTTGAACAACGCCGGCTGGGATATTTGGTTTGAGCCTAAGGCCCGAGCTGAACACGGCCGGGGAGCCGGCGCTGCTCCCGGAACGGGTCCGTTACGGTGGCGCCGTCCGCCCGAGTTGGAAGCCTGCATCATCACCAACCGTTGGATGACGCTGGTGCGCCACCTCCATGGGCTTGATCTCATGTGGCGTGTGCCCGTACTCTTGGCCTGGGATTGTGCCTTGGTCGTCGCCGGTATTCTTCGCAGGCCTTCTCTGGTGCGCCACCTTGTCAAGCGGTGGCCCCTGGTGTGGAGGGAAATACGAGGGCGGGGGCGGAGGTCAAGAAAGAGATTGTCTGAACTGCCATGCTGATTCGTTTGATCCTTGGGTTTTTTCTGGCCTACCTTCTGGCGTTGGTGGGCGTGCCGATGGCGCGCCGGGCTGCGCTGGATTTTGGTGTTGTCGACCGGCCGGACGGGAATCTCAAGAATCACCGTGAACCGGTACCTTATCTTGGAGGGCTTGCGGTCTTCATCGCCTTCCTGTTGTCCCTCGGCATGACCTTCGAGTTGGACTATGAGTTGTTGGCTCTGCTGCTGGCCTCGACCATCGTTGCCACCCTTGGCCTGATTGACGATTTCGGGGTTCTGACCCCAAAGGCCAAGGTGCTGGGCCAGTTGGTGGCGATTTTTGTGTTGCTTCGGGCGGGAATCTCTGTTCAGGTGGCGGTTCTTCCGATGTGGGCCCGGATCACGCTGACGATCATCTGGCTGGTTGGCCTGTCCAATGCGTTTAATTTGATGGACATCATGGACGGCCTGGCTGCCGGCATCGCTATCATTGCCGCGGGATTTTTGCTGGCTGTGGCCAGTCTCAACGGCCGGTGGGTGGTGGCGGCGTTCACGGTGGCCCTGATCGGCGCCCTGCTTGGATTTCTGAAATTCAACTTCTACCCTGCGACGATCTACCTCGGAGATTCGGGTTCGCTGTTTGTTGGGCTGACCCTGGGCGCCCTGGCGATGGTGATGGACTACACCCGCCACAATTCACTGGGTTGGGTGGCCCCGCTGTTCATTCTCGCCTTGCCTCTGATGGACACCGCCTACGTGACGGTGTTACGAATCAAGGCAGGGCGCAAGATCTATCACGGCAGTCCGGACCATTTTCCGCTCCGCCTGCGCAAAAGACTGGGTGGTAGCACGACACGGACGGTGCTGGTGATCTATGCGGCGGCGGTCATCAGTGGGGCGCTGGGGGTTGTGGTGCTCTTCGTGTCTCCGCAGACGACGATGATCATCGTTTCGGTTGCTGCTGTCGTGGCCCTGGTTTTCCTGGTCTGGTTGGCCAGGGTCGATATGGAGCGGGTGTGACTCGCACGCTGATTCTTGGGGGAGGTCTGACCGGCCTGGTGACGGCGGAGCGTTTGCAGGCCGAGGGTCATCAGGCTGTGGTGCTGGAAAAAGAGGCGACTCCAGGCGGGGCCTGCCGAACCGAAGAGCGTGGGCCCTATCACTTCGACTACACGGGACACCTGTTACACGTTGCCCGAGATGAGACGCGCGAATACCTCGATCAATTGGGTGTGTGGTCGGGCTTGATTGAGCACGATCGCCGGGCGGCGATTCATCTCGGGGGGGCAATCACCCCCTACCCCATTCAAATTCACACCTGGGGGTTGCCTCCTGAGATTCGGCGGGACTGTCTGCTGGGCTTCATCGAGGCCTGGGCGGCTCAAAGACCGGAGCCAGCCGATTTTTCCCAATGGGTCTTGGACCGTTTCGGAGAGGGGCTCGGGCGACATTTTTTCTTTCCCTACAACGAAAAGCTCTTCCGGACTCGGTCCGAAGAGTTGTCGCTGGACTGGGTAGGTCGCTATGTGCCGAAACCGGACCTCAAAGAAGTCGTGGACGGCGCGTTGGGGCTGCACGATCAGGCGGTTGGTTATAACGCCCGGTTCCGCTACCCGATTGAGGGAGGGATCCGTCGATTGGCCGATGCCGTTGCCGAAAAAGTGAGCAATCTTCGCCTCGAAACCGAGGTAGTAGCGGTGAACCTGGATGAACGATGGGTCGAAATGGCCAACGGGGACCGCCTGCCGTGGGACCGGATGGTGGCCACTCTGGCTCTGCCCTTCCTTGTGGACTGCGTCGTTGGGCCGGTGCCGGAGGATGTGGCGGCTGCGCGTCGAATCCTGAGATGGGTCAAAGTGATCAATGTAGCCCTCGGTGTGCGGGGGCCTGCGCCGCAGGCCGAACACTGGTTTTATTTTCCGGAGCCTGAATTTCCGTTTTACCGGGTCGGTTTTCCTTCCAACCACGGCCGTCTGGCGCCTGATGGCCATCACACGGTATCGATCGAGGTCAGTCTTGACCCTGGAGCGGCGGTGCCGGAGAACCTGGCCGAGGAGGCGGAGGCGTCTCTGACCCGCATAGGTCTCTTGAAGCCGGAGAATATTGAAAAACGGTTGGTGACCGTAATCAATCCTGCCTACGTTGTGTTTGATCACGAACGCAAAGCCGCGGTCAGCTGTTTGCGGCGGTTTTTTTCGGGTCACGGTGTGCATCTTGCGGGTCGGTGGGCCG
>Ga0164313_10003139_pt1 | contig 14753 bp, 17 predicted proteins | sample GuaBasSedimGuay4_FD_113735 | JGI IMG/M metagenome (GOLD analysis project Ga0164313, IMG submission 113735) | Subseafloor sediment microbial communities from Guaymas Basin, Gulf of California, Mexico - Guay4, Core 4569-4, 0-3 cm | ecosystem: Environmental > Aquatic > Marine > Hydrothermal vents... | reverse complement strand
GGACCTTGCCCATAATTCTTTCCATAATCCCTAATATCAGGATCACCCCATTCACTGATAAAATCAGATCTTGATCCTATAAATATTAACTCGTTATCTCTTCCCTTTTTAGAAAATCCACATGCGAATCCGATTGTTGATGGAACATTTTGGATGAATGTAGATAAGTCTATTATTTTTGTAAAAACTCCAGGCGAAACATTTGCCATTTGCGTATCCTCCTATTTCTTATATATTACTAACATTTTCTATAATATAGTTTTATCCTTTATAATTTCCTTTTTTCTTATTAATTATTCTATTTATATCTTAGATACGCTTTCTAAAAATCTCTAATCTTTTATCAAAATAAATCCTTTAAAAATAAAGATACCACACAAAAATTAATCGTCTTTCTGACGTTTTAATTAATGATGGGAATGTAACTCTAGCAAATAAAGTGAAATTGGTAGCAGCAACAGTAAAACTATCTGAAGAAAATAAACCAGCTTCACTTAGTTGTTTTCCATTTGCATCTGTAGCGTCAATAGTTGTAGTAATTTTAGCAATCAAATATGCATCATCATTTAAGTTATCATTTTCATATTCAACAGAATCAAATGCTTTTTTATAATAACCTGTTTCTGGATATGATCCTCCAGCACTGTTGAGATCGGCATAAGTATTTGCACTCGGCGTAGATCGTATCATTATTCGTGCAGATAACTCTTCATCACTGTTAATCGGCGGAACTGGATCAAGAGGATCAGCTGGTCTTACTCCACCATCCCCCGCACCAAACCACGAAATAAAATCATCCTTATCTGAACTTACACTTACATTTGCTACATTCATCGCTCTTTGTGCAAGCATTTCTCTGCCAATATAGACAACTAAATTGCTTTTATGGATTAATTTTCTTTTTGATCCATCTACTTCTTCATATATATGTACATGGCCCTGAGGTTTTCTCTCTGCCTTTACTTCATTAAATCCAACTTGATCTTCCAGACAGTTATCCCCATAAAAATCTCTGGATTCAATTCTAGTGGTAGAAATTTTTTTATCCATAATTATATTCCTTCTCTATTGTTATATATTAAACGTAAAACCCTTTATATTTTGTTCTAAAAATATACCATGTTTAGTTTGTAGACTTACCCACATTTTGTTATTCTAAATATGTTCCACAGTTTGGACAATATTTAAAAGATGATTTTGATTTTTTACCACAAGAAGAACAAGTTAATCTACTTTTTGTAGTTATTGGTTTATTAACTACAACGCCAGATGAACCTTGAAATCCTTTCATTCTTATAATAATAACTTTACTTTCTATCAACTCACCAATTGCTCCATAACGAAATGATTGATTACACTCACTTCCTTTTACAGTAATACCTTCGTCATCAAGAGGTGCTCCAAGTGATTCAATTCCAAGAGAATCACTTTGGACCATATAATTGCTTGAAGCAAATCCTCTAGAACAATTCTCAGCAGTCATTCCTTTAACTTCACCAGAATTATTATATGTATATGATGATAAAGGATCAGCATCTGAACTATATTTGATAGTTGAATCTCCATCGAACCAATCATTATAATTCCAATGGACTTTTGGATAATAGTAACAATCGTGATTATGATGATGTTCATGAATGATAGTTTTTTTAATAACTTCTGGAGCGAGTTTTTCAAAAGCAAACTCAACACGAATTATTCCATCATCAATTTTATCACCACGATGATCTTGAATTTCTTTGGTTTTTTGAATGAATTTAAATTTATTTTTTACAAGAGATCCACTCAAAAATCCCTTCAAATCTGTACTTGAATTTGGTTCGAGAATTAACGAACTATTATCTAATACGTTTTGACCATCAATGTGAATGTTTAAAGCTGCTTTTCGTGAATCGAGATTTTTTAGATATATAGAATACTCACATCCAAAAGGTAGGGATACTACATCATCCTTTACTCGAAGGATCTTTCCATTACATTTTACTTCTACAACAAATTGATCTTTGTAAGTCATGATAATTACTCCTTTTTACAGGGTACAGACTAAACCCTCAATTTGCTTAAAGTCTGTTAGATTTATCATGTAGGTAAGTCTACATATATATGTTCTAATTAATTAACTACATCATCTAAAGGATCAGTTTTAATTCATTTAGTTATATATATTAATTGGTGAAGGGAAAACATTCCCACAATTTATTTACAAAAGGAGAGATGCATATGCCAAAGAGAGATGGTTCAGGACCACCCAAACAATCAGGCGGGCCACGAAGTGGTCAAGGTGGCGGCAAGGGGCAGACCGGTTCAGGAACAGGTCCAAAAACCGGCGGAGGAAAAGGTAACTGTTAATTTAATTTTGGGGTACCTTCTGTGGAATGCCAGGAACGGATCATTCTTGGCCCTGGTCAGTAGCAGGAGGCGATTGATCCACCTCAAGAATGGCCGAGATAGCTTAAAATGGAAGAGCGCCGATGGAGGTTACAGGTTCGAGTCCTGTCTCGGTTTCATATTTAAAAGAGTGAGGGACGTTATATTAGTCCCCCACTTTTTTTGTTCTTAAAGATCTTTTCCGTAATATTTTCCACCCCACATAAAACACCCATCTATAGCAATGATTGTATATAAATTGAAGAATCCCGTAGCAGGGAGGTGCTCTACTACGGCAAAACCATTTATCCAGAAATTAGGAGCATTCTTTTTATAATCAGGTTTGATGTTACATAAACACGGAAGGGATGTTGCGGTATGATATCCTTTTCTATCAATAGGAGAAACCTTAGCATACATTTGAGGATTATGAACATGGGCGTAAACTACATTTCCTTCAAATGCATCAAGTGTTTTAACTGCGTGATATTTATTCCAATAATAACCATGAATAACATTTAATTTACCAACTCGATGTATTCCACCAAATGGCACAACTTTATAACCTCTCTCTGTTAATTTCAAGTTGGCATCAACATCAATAATACCTTGTAATTCAGGGTTACGTTCAATATACCATTCAACTCTTTCTTCATGATTTCCGATAATAAAAGTTCGTCTTATATCTTTATCAGTTATATCTTCATGCCATTCTAATATATTTTTATCAAATTCCACATACTCATTTATAAGACGCTGTCCTTCTTTTAATAAAGGTTTATATTTATTCCATCCAGAAATACAATCTAATGACATTTGATCACCCATATAAACAAGTTCATGTGGATTATAATCAACAATAAAATCAGCAACTGATGCCATTAATTTATCATCAACATGAGGATAATGTATATCAGGTAACAAAACAGTTCTTTGAACTTCAAAAAGTTCACCATCTTGGGATGCTTTTTCTCTACATCTAGCAGAATGAGAACCAATATATTTATTTACTGTTTTTATAGAACAACCGACTATTTTCGCAATATCATTATTGCTTAATATAGTTGACTCACCCAATTTTACAATTTCTGTTTTAAATAAAGCCATAAAAAATTCCCCCGACATTTCTATTTATTTAAGAACAATACAAATATGTATTTTAATAGTTTGTTCTAAAAACAAAAGATAACATCTAAGGAATGATATGTAATTCAAAGAGTTATAGTCGTAATCTACCTCCATTTTCTTGAAGTAGAAACGCCGGAACACCAGGTGTATCTTCTTGCTCCAATAATATAAATCCAAGTGCATCTTCAATTGTAATTTCTACAAGATCAAAACCATGTGTGCAATCAAAGCTTCCTTCATCATCAAAAATTCTAAAACCACCTGATTGATAATAATCAAGTTGACTAAAACCTGGACTTGAAATATCAGGTATAATCCATGATAAATAATAATCATTAGAATCAATTATAGATGAAAAGTTGACAGTAAATCCGGTTATAGTTTTATCCGTAGTAATATGAGAATATATAGCAGGCGTTGCTGTGCTATCAGATGCAATCGAAACAAGTAATGGGTATTCAGTGTGATATAAAGTTCCTACTGATACAGGGATAGTTGCAGACTGTGTTCCAGAAGATAACTGATAATTACCTGACACAACCCCTTGTTCACAACAGTACCATTCTAACGTATAATTAATACTGTCAATCGGAGCCGAGAATTGTACTGTAAAACTAGTAGTTGTTTTTTCAATTATTGAATAACCATAAATAGATGGGTTCGAATCTGTTTCATTAACCATTGCTAATGAAATTGCATATGATGTTGATAAATATGGAGTGGCCAATGTAATTGTTACTGACGAACTTGTGGCATCCAACGATTCAATCCCCCAAATAGAAGAAGTTGCATCGCTAAACGTATACCAATCGAGAGAGTAATCGGTATCATCAATATGACCATTTAACAAAACCTCAAACCCAGTTGCAGATTTATCTGTAATAATAAAATTATATATACTAGTACTCAAATCCTCTTTTCGTAGTGCAGCACCAATAGCATAATTATCATCTGCAAGTGCTTCCGGGAAAGTAATTATAAATGAAGATGAATCAATTGGAATTTGATATGAGAATACATCTTCTCTTAATGATCCAGATACAATTTCCGATGTGACTGCGGCAGAACTATCAACAGGACATCTTAAATGATCATGTATAGATTCTTCGACATCTATTTCTACACCACGTGATATATCAGTTGCAGCTCCAATATCAAAATAAGATCCACAATCATATGAATCTCTTGAATGATATGTTTTTATATCTAAAGTGCTAGTACAATCAATCTGACTTATTAATCTCCAATATAATAAATAGTCAATTCCAACTGGAGGTTTAGTTTGTTGTCCTGCAGTATGTGCTTGGATACAAATATAGGTATTACTTAAATAATCTGGAACAATATCATTGATTGAATATGAATTTCCATCTACCCAAAGCCCTGCTCGAGTTTGAGTATCAGGAACTGGTCCTACAAAATGTCTACTACATCTAGTTTGATAATCCCCTGCTTCACAAGGAATAGTAGAAGTTGAATCACCTGAACAACATGGTTGACTATTAGCTGTTAATTGATCAACAAATTGAAAATCCCCATTGACTATTAAATCATCGTCAATAATAATACTATTGAATAATCTAGTTCTTACCTGTAATGCTTCAATTAATAGCAATCTTGCCCTATATGGTTTAAAGAAATCAATGACAGGTTTTAGATCTCTAAAAAATTCATTAAGTCCAAATAAAATAAAACCAAAATTAACAAATCCAAAACCAATATTAGTACGAACCCACTCACTTAAATCTTTAAGTAAAGAATATAAAAGCTCCATCTCATTTCTTGCTGCATCAAGAGATGCTTTTAAAGTGGGATTTATTATAGCTAAAAGTTCACCAGCTGTATTTTCATCAACTAAAAAGTTTGTTGGAGTTGCTCTTGAAAACAGATCATTATATAATGCAACTCGATCTGTAATATCATCTCTGCTTGTTGGGATTGGTTGTGTAATCGCGTTATACTCAGCAACAATTGCTGCAGTAGTGGTATTAGTTCCATCATAACAGACATATGAGGTAGAGTCAGCACCAACATCAAATATTTCATTAAATACATAAACACAAGATGTATATAATTCAAGAAGACTAACTGTTACACCAGCATATGTAACATCGGCATTTTTTATAGGCAACGTTCCAGTTGATTCGTAATAATCATATTGATCTTGTACATTACGAACTAATATACTCATCTCAGGTCCATCGAGATCTACAAGCGGTTGAATACCCAAATAAGGAGTCTTGGAAGGAAGATTAATATCCAGTGATTGATTTAAATTTAATATTTGTTGTTTTGTATATAACCAATGTGGATCAGTAGCTACTAAACCACTATATGGAAGATTTATAACACCAGGTTCAACAGTAGTCCCTGCAACAGCTTTACCTTCAAATATTAAATTATCTGGAGTATCTTTTAGCTTTAAAAAGAACTCATAAATATCTATTTCAGTTACTCCATAATATTGCATTACATCAACAACTGATTGCGGTGTACCCTTAACCTTATATAAATTAACTAAGTCAAGGAAAAATTGAACTTTTTGTTCGAGAGGATTTTCATCTAACCCACGAAGTTGTGTTGAATATGGATATCCAAAACTTCTAAATAGTTCATCTAAATCAGAGTTTGATAGTGAATGTGGGTCAGTGGCTTGAGTTGCTATTGTTCCCAAAGTTCTATGGGTAGCAAATAAATCAACAAAATATTTACGAAGTCGATTATAATCAGTTGTACTAAAAGAAACTTGATCAATAACATCAGAAAAATAATTTTCTAATTTTCCACGATCAGATTTAGCAATAGCATTTTCTGTTTCAGTAACTGTCATATAACCAGGATCCATATATGTCCATTTAGTAGGATCAGGTGGTCCATCTGTTTGAAAATAATATATAACACCAGAGCTAATATTTTCGTACCACCCTTCTCCGGCTGGCGTACTCTGATCATTATCAGTACTTACAGCTCTAAATAATTCCCAAAATTTGTCTGTAATATCTGCCATTTAAATATATATCTCCTTACGTTGGACAATTAAGATCAAAGGTTATATCCCGTGTAGTCATAAATGTAAAATAATCATCGATCAATTTAAACTCAAAACATGTTGCTAATAATGTACTATCAGATATTATAGTTGTTGAATTATAACCTTCATAGCTTTCATATATATGTAACTTTAAATATAAATATACTTCCTTTGATAAAGCAGTCGATAAAACGTCCAAATTCGCATAGAGAGTTGTAATACCTGTTGTAGCATCTGTAATTAATACAGCAGTTGAATCACCAGTTGTATCAATCATATTAAGAGATGTTGAATCTTGTCTATATACTAATAAAGAATCTAATAATGTGAAATCATCTAGTTTTAAATTAAATATACTATCACCTTCTGTACCTGGAATTAAATATTGAGAGGATTGATAAATCATTAATCGTTGGCGTGTTAAAGCTGGCCAACAACTAATACTATCTTCATTTTGATAAAGATAGTTGTAATAATCATATGGATAATTATCATCAAATAAAAGTTGAACAACTGATCCCACAGTTAAAGATTGAAGATCAACTGAAACGGGTGCTGGAATTTCATTTTTATTAACTACCGAACTAATTACAAATAGATTAAAATAATATTGAAACTCTGGTATCAATTGTGAATTAGCAAGTGTCATTAATCCCTCACATCTGTTTGAATAAGATCTGCTGTGCTCATCATATCAAGTATATGGACAAACATTGTTTCTGGGTTATGATCTTTAAAATCAAATTTTTCATTCTTTGAAACATCAGTACTCCACTGTCCACTATGGAAACGAACCATCTCTTCCAAAGTACAAAATTGTTCTTCATTTAATATTTTTATAAATGTATCTCTGTTTTGTGCTATCATATCTGCAGCATTTTTATCATGTTGATAATCAGTATGTTTGCGTGTACCCAATTTACCATATTTTAATGTATCATGTAAAGCAATTGCAAGTAACATTTTATCTGCATCAGATGTATTCTTATTTATATTAAACATTCTAAATAATTTTACTGTTGCATATAACATATGATAGACATGTTCTGCCTGACTTGGTACACCACCATTTCTTTTTTTGTGATATTTTCCTGTTGAAGATGTTGGTCGATTCCAAACATCTGGAAGCAATCGTGTGATTCCTCTAAATAAATTTAAACCTTTTTCCGTCATGTTGTTTTTTAATACTTCAAATATTTTCGCTTTATAATCCATTGGTGTTTCCTTTCTTTTTTATACTAATATTGTGCTGTTACTACTTCATCTCTTTTTGCGTTCTCTTTTCCAGCAGAAGCTTTTTCCGGATTTTTGTTTATATATTTCTGTGCTTTCTGTTGCTTTTTAACAAGTTTTGCTTGTAATTTGCTCACAGCATCATTATTCATTGCTATACATTTCTTTGGATCTTTTGCTTTTGAACATCCAGATTTTTGTTTTTTAATAAGTTCAATTGTTTTTTTCAATCTTTGAATGTCAATATCGATGTAACATGCTTTTCTTTTTATTCCAACGCTAAATGCGTCACACCTTCTAGCTTTAGCAGAGAACATAGCTTTTATACTTCTCCATACTAACCAAGCTGACCCACCCATTGTTACAGTTGCTCCCAATATAGCAGCCGCAACCCAAGCCTCTTCATTTAAACTTGATTGTTCAAATCTTGCATTTACAATCTCCTCCGCTTGTTTATCTAACGATACAATCCTACCATCAAGTAATAGAGCTTTAATTTGTACATCACTTGCTTGCTCTTTAATGAAATTTAATAACTGTAATTTACCTGCTTTAGATACATTAGACTCAAAAATAATGGTTGCAGCTACAAGTCTTAACTCTTTATCTTTATCCATTTTATTTATTTCCTATTTTAGTTTTTATATCCTCATATCGGATAGATACCAATTCTAGAAATCGATTAATTTCTTTTGATATAGAAAATCTTGAATTAACGATTTCTTCTGCTTGTTCATCTAATATCACAATCTCGCCGTCAAGTAATAATGCCTTAAGTTGTGCTTCAGTTGCTTCACTACGTATGAATTTTAATAATTGTAATTTTGCTTCATTAGTCATTTTAGATTTAGTTACAGCAAATGCTGTAGCAACTTTTAATTTTTTATCCATTTTATTTATCCTCTTATAATTATTTATGATTACTAATCTTTATTGCCGTTTTTACATATTTCCCATCTGAATGTTGTCCATCTTGTTATCGGTATTATTAATTCGTTACCTGTGCTTTTTAATTTTACATAGATAAATCTCCATGTATAATGTATAATATATCCTTCATCTCCATTAATAATAATTTTTACATTTTTACCAAGATCTTTATTTGATCTAAACATAAAATATGAAGATAGATTATCATAATATTTCTTGGCGATTAAAACTATTATACCAACAATAGAAACCTGTAATATTAACATCCAAGGTATTCCATTTACTGTTTGTGCCCAAACATCAAAGTTCATTTTTCAATCTCCTACCCTTTCTTTTGAGATAATTTTCTATCCAGAGCTCTCAGTTCAAGTCTGAGCTTTTTTATTTCATTAAGGACAGCATTGGAACATGGATTTTTTCTACATTGTTCTTCAAGTGCCCAAATTCTTTCCTGAATACTATTATGCCGGGCAGTATCTCTATCAAAATTAACGGATGCAGCAAGCATGTTAAGATCTCTCGCTTTTGCAAAATATGCCTGAGCTCCTCCAACAGCACCAAGAAATACAATAATCAAGATAATAGCTTGCATATTTCCCTTTATCTTTGTCCACATTTTATTTTTTCCTCCCAGGAGATTTAGTTGGTGGTATTTTATTATTTTGATTTAAACCTTGTTGTTGTAAATATTTTGACATAGTTCGATCTCCAAACCACCATGTAACAGAAGAAACTGCTAAATAGATCATTGTCGAAGTTACTGTTGTAAAAAGTCCAATTGCAGCATCAGCGTCCATTGCACTAATCCCCGCCTTTTCCATGACTTGCCAAGAAAGATATGTAATCCACGTTGAACCACCAATAAGATATATTGTTAAAGCTGGTCTCATTGCAGCATTTAACCAATCAACTATAGAAAATGTAAATGCAATTAATGAACCAAACAGTTTAAAGATCCATCCAGTCCATCTTCCTTTACCTGCTTCCATAATCATATCAACCCATTTCTCATGGAATAATTTTTGTGATCCAACCACTTGAGAAGTTTTAAATGCTTCAGAATCTGCTAATTCAATTTCACCCTCAATTTTAGCTTTAGCTATTTCAATTTGCATTTTAGATTTCTGAATCATTGCATCAGTTTCAAGATGAACCATTTTTTCATCATGTTCATATTGCATTTTGGCATTCTTAAATTTAAACCAGGTTGTAAAGGCATTACCAAGTAATCCCGTTACACCTCCCAATATGATATCTAATCCGGGTATCATTTCATTATTCTCCTTTTATATTTGTTCTAAAATAATCTAGTCATTCTAATAAGTAAGATTTAATGTAATAGTTCTCATTTTATTTTATATCTTTTCTGGTAGTATTTTTAATTTATAAATCGTTATCGTAAACAGTCGTTACTTGATCTGGTGTTAATGGTATATTGTAATACCTTACATGATCGAACGTCGCAGCAAATTCATTCGATACACCCGACCATTGATTGAGAGCTCCTAAAAATGGATTCAATGAGCTATGGTACGCGGACATATCTACACCAGCAGAGAAATTCTGACTATCCGTTGCGTCAACCTTATTTTTATAAATATATGCTATTCTTGTTGAATTATTTATAACAACTGTAAAATGAGTTCTGGTTACAGCATCCCACGAACTCATTGCCATTTCCACAGTGACACTATTGCTGGGGGACTTCCCATCATCATATTGTGCTGTAATCCTTTTATCGAACGTGTTGTCAACCCATATTTTAAATTGTGAAAATGATGTTGCATCATGTTTATCATTACAACCAATACCACCATAGGTAGCTATGCCGGTTGTTAAAAAAAATGAGCAAGAAAAACTATCTTGAAACAACGACAAATATGGATCTCCAGTGTCGTATCCAGTTATTCCATCAGTGGTTACAGTCTCTAAAAAATAAATAAGATTTTCATCCGGCGTCCATGGTGCTGGTACCCCTCGTTCCATTGAAAAAATAATTCGTGCCATAAAGGTTCCCCTCTCTTTATAATTTTAAACCTCGCCACCATCAGTGATGGTCCAGTTATGATCATCAATCAATCTTTGCTTTGCTGCTACTGCTGCTCCACTATACTTTGAATTTCCACCATTAAATATTATATTGTCTTGTACAGTTTGTCCTTCCCATCCTATTAATAAAGCATTATAATTAGCTGTACTTAATGTTACTCCATTAAACATCCAGTTTAAACTGTTTGGAGCGTCAGTTATATTAGTTACGTCCCAACCACCTATATTCTGATCGAATCCGCTATTATTTGCAAACATTGATGCTGCTGTAACTAAACTTGATGTGATCCACCCACCGATGTCTTGATTAAAACTATTAGCTCCAGCGAACATATTAACAAAAGTTGTAGCGTTAGATACATCCCACCCAGAAATGTCCTGATTAAATACAACATTACTCCAAAACATACTTTGGAAAGTTTCTACATTTCCAACATCCCACCCAGATATATTTTGATCGAATGGAGTTGCTCCAAACATCTCAAACATATTAGTTACATTTCCAACATTCCATGCAGAAATGTTTGAATTGAATAAGGTGGTACTGAACATATACTCCATAATTTCAATACCAGATACATCCCAATCATTTATTCCAGCCACTGTAGCCAAATTATCACACTGATAGAAAAATTGATCAAATGAAGTAATCCCTGTTAAATCAATTTTATCAGTTGCAGATATATCAGTAAGATTATCACATCTATAAAATGCACCTACAGCATTGTCATGATTAAAAATTCCCCATTGTTTTATATCAATCAACAATAAACGAGAAGATGGAACTTCACGGAAATTCCATCCTTTTAAAGTACCAGAAATAGTTATTTCGTGTATTCCTGGTGTTGCATATGAATGTGATCTTGCAGGATCGCTGTAAACTATAATATCATCAGATGAACCATCACCCCAATCCACAGAAAAATCATATACTCCACCATCATAAATAGGAAGGGAAAATGTATGAGGTGTGTTAGTAGTTGTAACGGAAAAAATAAAAGCAAGAGGAGGTTTTTCTACACTTATTGTAACACCGCCCATTATTAAATACCCCCCATAAAGTTTTCTTAAGATTAATTCTTTTTCATTATTTTAATAACTTCCTTCAATACAGCAACAGGTTTTCCACTTTCAGCTGCTGCAACTGCTTGCTCATAAACAAGCTCTTGAATCCTTGGATTTTTTGATCCAGCTTTACCTATATATTTGTAGATATCTTCTGATGTAAGAGTTTTCTTAAATTCTTGTAATGTAATCTCTTTCTTTTTCTTAGGAACTTTTTTATTTTCTGTATTTAAAGTAAATTTACTAATTGTTCTAGCTAAAAGTTTTTCCACTTCACTCGAAGACATTGTTTTATTTTCTTTTACATCTTCAGTTGGTGAAGGTGTATCGACAACGGCATCATCTTCTTCTTTGTTCTTTTTGATATTTTCAGCAACTACTTTCGGAGCTTTTTTCTCAACCAATTTCGTTTTTAAAGAAACACCAGTCGTAACAGCAGCTTTCTTAATTTTAGCTTCAACAACAACAGGATTTACAAAAGTTATTCCATCATTCCATGGTGTTAAATAACGACCATCGGCGATAACTTCTAATACCGCTTCTGCCTCATCACCTTCATGAATTTTTGACATGATGATTGTATTCAACGGAGGGATATCAACAGTAATTGTTTCACGACCCACTTTGACCGGGATCCCATATTCAATCTCATTAATAGTAATTTTAAAATGACTATTTATTTGATCATACTGAACTCCCTCAATTTGAATTTCAAATGTTAACTGTTCTTCTTTAGTAACATTTAACTTTAACATTAGTTATTTCCTCCGCCATCTATCAATTTTACTTTAATAGAATCGAATATTTTTTTTGATTTGTGCTCAACGCTTGTAACTAAAACACTTGGAATTGCTTCCTGATCTTCATTTTGTCTATAAGGAGGAGCACCACCCCCACCACTGACGACTGCGCCACCACAACAGTCTCTAAACATCCCCATGGTTGCGATTCCTATAGACATAGTTAATCCCCTTTTTATTTTGTTCTAAATCTAACTACAACTTAATTTTGCTAAATTCCCAGTTGAACATTCATCTTTATGCCCTTTTTCATAATGACATTTCTTACAAACAGACCAAGCAAAATCCGGATCAAGTGCAAAAAATGGTTCTAACTTTTGTGGTCTTTCGTGATGGACATGATCAGCTTTTTTACCACAATATTGACATTTATATTTATCACGACTTAAAACAAATTCCCTGAAAGTTTGATATTCAGATTGAGTGTGTAATTTCTCTGTTTGTTTAATATTTAAAATATAATCAGGTCTTAAATTATATAGAGAACATTTATTTTTACATTCTTCAGAACAATAGAAATACGATCCATCATTACCAGTATTAAATTGTCTTAATCTTTCCCATATTTGGGAGGGTTCTGGTATAAACCAACCGCCTCGTTCTTTTGAATTTTCACAAAGATGGTTTTTACAATGAACTTGAATTTCTTTTTCTCCAAATTTATCTGGATTATATCTCATTTCTTCTGTTTTTAAAAAGAATTTATATTTTTTATCAATATATTCTAAAGAGTATTTACTAGAATTAGAAATATTATTCTTATGTCTTTCAGTTAATACTTTTCCTGTGTGTGATTTACTCATTTTTAATCTGCTTATTTTACTTTTTTTAATTCCTGTATTTTTTTCTACTATTTTCTTTTTTACAGAATCTAAAAATGAAACATTTTTAACGCCATATCGTTTTAAATTTGTTCTGCTTTGTATATAACACATAGAATCATAACCAGTTTCACAATCAGGATATTTTTTTAAGTAATGTTTAATAGTCATGTTATGTTTATATTTTAAATGATTTGAGCTAATTATTTTAAATTTCTTTTTACATTCTAAACATATAATCATATTACTTTTCCTTAAATCTGTACTTGTCGCCAATAGTTAAATTGTCCACATTCCGTACCATCTGCTGTTATTAGATATGTTTCTATAACTCCAGTGCTGGTTCCGACATTAGCTTTGTCGTCATATGTTCTCACACGAGCTGAAATCATATTTCCATTATCATCATATACTGGCTGATCTATATAGATGTTTTCATGTAATAATCCAAGAGCTCGTTTTACATCATTATTCATTTCATTAAGTGCATATCCTGTTGATCCTGCAATTAAATGATCGCTTATTTGTTCATCCCAAACAGCATCAGCAGTACCCTCTTCAGATAGAGTACCATCAACAACTATACAACCTGCACCAGATTCATCTATAAGACGAACCAATCCAGCAACAGTAATTATACCAGAAACACATGAACTTGCTACTTTTACATTACCAAAAGCAAAGTCAAGAGCAATAACAGAAGTCCCAGTATAATTAACTATTTCAAAAGAACCCCTGCACCTTATAATATTAATAGATTTGTCACCAACATCTATTTGCTTATAAGTAACATCAGTCACATAAGTATCACAATCAGTGAAATAATTTGCTCCATTTCCAACTATGTCTATATTTCCTGTTATCAGACAATTCTTTGCTCCACCATCAAAACCTGTTAAAGCACCCAATACAGAAGTAGTAAATCTAACACCACCGGTCAATGCTCCTAAAACAGTTAAGTTTTCAAAATAACAATTTCCTGTATTATCCATTGAATTTATAGTAACAACATTACCAAGACTTCTATCTGCTATAAATGTATAACCTGCTAAATTTCCATCTGATGAGTTAAGTGTTAAATTTCCTTCAACGTGAAATTTATCTAAGGAATATGTATTACCTATACTAATAGCATCTGCTAAATTATCGACTGGAAAAGCGTGTGTTCCTGTTGGGAATGCAATTCCACTAGTACCATTTATAGAGTCTATATAAACTCTACCGTTATACTCGCTTAGTGCTAATACTTTTCCAGTAGTTCCTGGTAATGTATGTGATGCAAGATCTTCATCCCAAACTGCTTCAGATATTGATTCTTTAGTTTCACCT
>Ga0164313_10003138_pt1 | contig 14753 bp, 8 predicted proteins | sample GuaBasSedimGuay4_FD_113735 | JGI IMG/M metagenome (GOLD analysis project Ga0164313, IMG submission 113735) | Subseafloor sediment microbial communities from Guaymas Basin, Gulf of California, Mexico - Guay4, Core 4569-4, 0-3 cm | ecosystem: Environmental > Aquatic > Marine > Hydrothermal vents >... | reverse complement strand
TGTTACTACCGGATATTTATTTCCATCTAAATACAGGTTAATAGGTGTAGTAGCCATATTTGACACACCTGTAGGAGCAAGAGATAATCCATCTATTAAACCACCTACCGAAAATTTAGGCATACTTAAATTATTTTTTGCTATGGATTGCAAATTACTAAAAAATCCAGAACCAAAGAATTTTGTAGTAAAAGCGTCCATTACATACTCGCCATTAGATAACCACGAAAGTACAGAGTCACTTACACCAGTACCTGGACCTGAGACCCCTCCTCCAGAACTATAAGATTTGACATCTCCTCCATCTCTATAATTACGAGTAGGAATAAGGCCACCTCTCCAATTCTTCTCAACAGGAACTACTACTTCATCACCACCACCTGCACCACCAACGCTATTAACTTCAGCACGGGTAACTCTTGCTTGTTCTGCAAGTTGCCTTAAAGCAGTATCCATTGATTCTATGTTAGCTAACGCTGTCCCAGCTTCTAATTTTATAGGTCCTAAATCTAAATCACTTGCTGCAAATGATAAAGTATCACGAAGATTCTTTATAGTTGTTTGTAACTCTGTTGTATCTAATTTTTGTTGTAAAGCTTGCACAATACCTTCTTGAGCTTTTTTCAAATCATCTCCTAATGATATAGAAGAATCTCCTGTCGCATCAATCACACGTTTTAATTGTTCAAATAAACTTGCTAACTTTGCAGTTTCACCTGATTGAGAAGCTTCTAAAAGTTCTTTTGTCCAATCTCTTTGTAAAGTTCTAGCAAGTGCATCAAATTCTTGTACAAGTTCTGCAGGCATACCTTTAATTTTAGCTAATTGCTCTGGAATATCTTTAATCTCTCCTCCAAAATTTTGAAAATCAGATCCTAATTGCTCGATAGTCGCCCTTCCTTTTGCGGTTCCTGCATCTATACTTTCTAAATCAAGATTCGTTAAAATTTTATCAAAATCTAATAACTTCTTTTTAGCACCTTCTAAAGATCTATATTCCTGTGCCTCATTAAAATATTTATTGAGAATTTCTTGATTCTTTCTCAATTCACTTTGGACAAGATTCAATGCCCAAAACTGTTCTACTAATTCCTTCATTGTGTCTGATAGTACACCTGCAGAATCTGTAAAATCTCTAAGAACAGACTCATCACCAAAAGCTTTTTCTATTGCAGTCGCTACACTAATTAAACCATCCTTAGTTGTTTCTAAAACCTTAGTCATTGTATCTATTTGACCAGTAAGGCTGTCCTTCGCTAATTCAGCATCAATTTCCATGCCTTTAGAAGTTTCTTTGTAAATCTTCCTAACATTCTTTAACGAATTTAAAAGCACTCCTTCTTCAACAGGTCTAATATCTATTAAATCGTTATCTTCTGCGGATGCTGTTCTTTTAACAATTTCATCAATTTCCGAATAATACTTCTTCATAGAATCTAAATCTTGATTTCTAGCAGCATCCATAACCAAGCTGTTCAATCTAAAAATTCGGAGTCTGTCAGTAAAGTATTGATTTTTTGCAGCCATCCTACTTGCATCTAACTCTTCTTCTTCCGTCCCTTTTTTAGCATCTCGATTTGAAAACGCAATTATTGCATTTTGTGACCTCTTCATAAAAGCAACTCGATCTTTTTCTAAATCCTTAATATTTTTATTATAGGATTCCCTTGCAACGATCAAGCTCTCTAAATGAGTTTTATTGTTTGCGTAATCTTCTTCTAACAACTCTTTTCTTTTATCTAAAAGCTGTCTTTCAAATTCTCCTGTGAAATCTCCATCTGGAGTTAATAATTGAGGAGCACTGAGTTGAGTTTTCTTTCTAAAATCTTCTAATGCTAGTTGTCTTTCAGTAATTGATTTTTTAGTAGCTTCATAGAGTGCATTATTGGTCTCAATTTCTATTTCAACTTCTCTTCTTTTAATCTTATAGGTATTTCTAAGAGTAGCCTCACTTGCTTTCTTCTTTTCCACTAAAGTGTTCTGATAGAAAATCAAAGAACCTTGTTCACTGTCATTCTTTTGAGTAGCAGCAATATCAATTGCTTTTACTTCTTTCTTTTGATTATCCTTAAGTCCAGCTAACTTCTTTTTAGCTGTAAGAGCAATTTTGTCAAGTTCTTTATCCAATAAATCAGAAGATCTCTCAAAATTAGCTTCTAAAGATTCCTCATCTAAATCGAACATCTCATTCAGATTGTCTTCTGCTTTTTCTTTAGTATCAGCTATTTTATCATCCAACTCTTTAAACGAATCTTTTAATTTCCCAACCTCAAGAAGTGCTTTTCCTAATACCTTATCAAGATTTATTTGTTCCGTATGCTTTTTCGTATTTAAAAGAGATTTATTTAATTCTAATGACTCTAAAAGAATTGTTTGAGCATTAGATTGAATATCTAACTCGATCCTGATATCGGATTTTAAAAAACGATCAAAAATACTGACCATACCTTCAGCTTCTTCTCTAGCTTTTTCTGTAAGAGATTCCATCTGTGCTTCTCTGCCTTTAGAAGAAAGCAGGTAAGCTCTATCCATTGCATCTAATCTTTTAACTTCCTCTTTTGCCATAGTTTTAGAAAGAACTAATTGTTCATTAAAAATCTTACTTCTTTTTTCATCTGCTTGATTTTGAGATAAAGTTTTTGCATATACAGTTGCATTACCAGCTTGTGTTATATCGTTCATTCTTTCAATAAAATCTGATTTTTTTTGTAAAGCATCAATCTCCTCTCTAATATTTTTAGTACTTTCTTCATAATGCTTAACCTGTTTTTTTGCATCCTCAGATAATTGAACTTGAAATGCTTCTTTTTGAGTTTGAAGAAGTCTAGTTAAACTATGCCGATTTTTATCAACAGATTTTTTAACATCATCTAAAGAATCCGAAAATAACAGATTTGCTGTAGTACCTTCATCCGTAAGAACCCTAAATTCTTTTAAAATGCCTTTTTCAAATTTAGTATCAATATTCAATTTTAAATCTATATTCAAATCAGAATTTGATTGAATATCATTGACCGCAATAATCAAAGACTCTGCAGATTTACGTAAGGAATTTTTAAGAACTATAGCTTTTTTATTACTATCGTCTAAAGGACCTTCAAAATCTGCAATCTTCTTTTGTATTTTATCTGTACTTCTTACAGCCCTTTCAAAAGCAGTACTTAACTGAGTTGTTTTTATAATGGTAGCTTCTAATTGTTTTTCTGTAGATTTAAAACTTTTACTTAGGAAAAATGCAATAGCAGCAGCGGCTGTCAATGCAGCAATAAAAGGATGGAGTTTAATTACATTAAACAAGAAAAGTGCTGCATTCTTTACACCATTTAATACTTTTTCAAGGAAAGAGGCATTGGCAGAGGCAGTTTTCCAAAGCTCTATAGAAGCATAAGCCGCAATTGCCATTTCTGCAAAAGCAGCGGCACCTTTTACTCCTACTACCGCTAGTAAATCACCTATAGAACTAAGAACTGATCCAAGCACTCCTTGAACTTTCGTGGTTTTCCGTGTTTGCTTTGCGAGGCGTTCTTGACTATTTGCAGCCATCTTAGTCTTATTGGCATAATCTTCTACACCTGCTGAACCTCCTCTTTTTACAATAAAAGGCCTTTTTTGTGCAGCGGCATTGTTCTTAAGAGCAGCGGCGTTTTCTCTTAAATTAGCAGTGTTTTCTTTTATCCTTTTAGAATTTGTAGCTAATTGAAAAGCTCTTTTTACTAAGGAACCTCTAGTCTTCTTAAGGGTGCCATCATAATTTAAAAGCTCATGGACACCAGCTCTTTGTAATCCTGTAAGTGTTCTAAACCCTGTAGCAAATTGTTTAATTGGCACAAGCATTAAGAACCATGTAAATGTAATTACACCTAATGCCGCTGTTAATGCTACAAAACCTGCTACAACGTGATCTACTATCACAGTTATAGGTCCCATAGCTTCCCGCAAATCTGTAAACGAATTGATTATACTTGCTATAACATCCGCACCTGCTTTCAAACTTCCTTCTAAACTATGTCCAAAACTCTCAGCTAAACCTTGTGCAGCAGAAAGGACTTTAAGAAATTTACCCTGCAAAGTTGCTTGCATCTTTTCAGCAATTGCATCTGTAGTTCCTGCAGAATCTTCTAAAGAATCCCTATAATCTGTTAACGCATCAGATCCAATTCTAAGCAACGCAGCAATGCCGGGACCAGCTCTTTGTCCAAAAAGTTTTAAAGCTTCTTCTGCTGTAAAACCTACTGATTCTAATTGTTTGATGACATTTGTGAACCCTACAAAATTTCCCTCAGCATCTTTTAAATTAAAACTAAGTACTCCCATTCTATCTGAGAGTTTTTCCATTACCTCTGCTTCTTGTTTAGTAGGATTAAATAATCCATCTAAAGCGCCACGTAATGAGGTTCCCGCCATCGAGTTACCGGTAAAATGACCTCTACCATTTCTCTGAATATATACAATAGTATTTGGAACACTTACCGAATAAACTTTACCTTTGTAAGGTTTCCATCCTATAAAATTTTCTACTACAGGTTTTGTACTTTTTCTATTTTCTTCCTGTGCAATAGAAACATAAGGATTAGTATGACATTTAGACACTTGAACAATGTAAGCATCTTCAGTAGATACAGTAGGTTTACTTTCTTTCCTTACATGTACAAGTGTTCCTGCAGGACAAGACATTTTTAATTGAGCTGCCCATCCACACTTAAGAACAACTTCGTATAAATCTTGAGCTAGTTCTTTATTGCTAGTATATAAATTATTTTGATCATCTCCATCTCCTAATCTAAAACCCTCATAAAAAACTTGAAGAATTTCTGGTGAATAATTTTTTACATATTCAGGTACTCTTTTACCATTAAATCCTTTTCCATAAGTCTCTAATTCTTTATATAATTGTTGATTTACACAAATATATCTTCCATTGTCATCTCTAAAATGAAAAGGTAGTCTTTCTAATAAATCTGTTAATTTTTTAAGTTGTTCAGGTTTTTTATCCGATTGACTAATTACAACTTTATAATTACCACCTTTTTCAAATCCTAAAGAACCTTCTGCTAAATACCAACCTAAAAAATCTACCCAATCCTTAACAGGTATATTTAAATCTTGTACTTGTTTATCCCAAGTCCCTCTATTTTGTACAAATCCTGACAAAGTGAAAAATTCAGGATTTGTTCCTTTCCAAATACCTGTTCTATGGAACCTACCTTCTTTAAAATCTTTTGCTTCTCTTACAACTTGATTGCCATTTCTTGTATCAAAAAACAATCTATGATTATCTGTTACTGCCATGTTGACAGATTTTGTTTCAACATGGAATAAATCTTCTTCTACATCAAATTCGTGATATGCAGTTGGTAATTGCCACTCCATCTCCAAGGTGTCTGGATTAAGTGTTAATAATTCTTCAGTTTTGTCTAAGTCTTTGAATAGTATGAAGCCTTTATTCCTAGTTAAAATTTCGGTTTGGGCATCAGAACATCCCTTGAAGCCAGCATCATGCAACTTAGCTAATGCTCCAATTAAATCTTCAAAATTTCCACCTAAACCTTTAGCAATAGAACCTACATACGTAAAACCAAAACCTAAATTTTCTAATGTCGAATTAGATGAGTTTACAGCTAATGTAAGTACATCTGCTGCTTTTGGAAGTTCTGAAATAGCTAATCCAAAAGATGTCATTACATTGGTTACAATATCTGCTGCCCTGCCCAACTCGATAGCAGCACCAGCAGCAAGTTTTAATGTAATAGGTAAAGCTTCAATAGCTTCATTTGCAGTAAAACCTGCACGGCCTAAATATAATAAACCTTGGGCAGCTTGTTCAGCTGTGAAACGAGTAGTTCTACCCATTTCAGTTGCAGCCGCTGTCAATCCTTCAAATTCATCTTGTGTTGCACGAGTTACCGCAGCTACCTGTTGCAAACTATCTGTTAACTTTGTAAAAATACTAATTGCGGCTATAAAAGGTGTAGCTAAAGCAGTACTAAACATTAAAAGTCCAATACTCCAAGTTACAACACCTGATCTAAAACGAACAAGCTCGCTTTCTAAATGAGTAATAGCACTTGCAAAATTCTGAACATTTTTTAAGGGAACTCCAAGAGAATTTCCAATATGTTGAAAAGACTTACCTACTGTTCTTCCCATCACAGCAGCAGATTCCGTCATACCTACCATAGTAGATACTAAATTACGATTTTGTGCGAAAATATCTTTATATGGACCTATCTCTCCAGATTTTTTATTTAAATTGGTCCGGAGTTTGGTGACCTCTCCGCTAGTAAATTTTACAGACTCACCTAGCTTGGAAAAAGCCTCTCTTTGAGCGACAGTACCTTTTGTTTTTGACGGGTTTGACGTATTTGTGATTTCTCTGCCTAACTTTGTATAAGCAGTTTTTACTCTAGTAAGAAGAAGATCAGCATTTGCAAATGCTGCCGTATTCATTCCAGGCTTTATATTACCTGCGGTGTCTGCAATAGCACTCTTTACATTAACTGAAATTTTTTGTAGCTTTTGAAATCTCTTTTCAAAATGATTTAATTGTATTCCAGCTTTCCTGACAGGCTCGTTAAGACTTAATCTATTAGTAAGAACTTGACCTGTTTTTGTTGCAGTCTTTTGTAATGCTAAAAGCTGTCCTTGAATAGGTGCAACAGAACTTTTAGGAATAAGTTCTAAGCTAGATAAAGTTTGTAAACTCTTAGTTACACTTTTTTGAGACTTGGTTAAAGCAACATTAGCAGCCTTTAATGCTTTAGAATTTTCAATAGAACTTTTTTCTGTCTTACCTTTTTCAGCAAGAACTTTTCTACTTTCTTGGATAACCCTATTCTGTTCTTGATAAGCTTTTTTTACATCTGATAAAGCTTTGCCTTCGTCTACTAAACCGCCTAATTTAGAACGTCTTCTATCTAAAGCAGTAATAACCTTGCCTTGAGATTCGGCATAAGAATTAACAGAAGCTTGTAAATTTTGATACTTAGAAGCAATCTGTTTTCCATTCTTACCTTCTGCTTTCCCCCATTCTTTAGACTTTGCAGTTATATCAGTTAAAATTCTAGAATTTTCTTTAAGAAGGTTACTCCTGTTTGCTATTTGAGAAGCATTTTCTTTACCAGTGCTAGAAATACTATTTAAAGATCTGTTATATTCTTTAGTGAGAGTTGTGATTCTATTAAACTTAGTAGATAACGTATCATAATGACCTGATAACGAAGCTACAGATTTCTCTTCTGCTGACAGATTTTTAGATGTACCAGCTTTTGACGCCGCAGCATTAGTATATCTAGTCTGAACTTGAATAAGTTTTTCGGTACTATTAAAAAGACTTTTTACACTTGCTAATTGTTTTTGAGCACCTTTACCACCAACAGATTGTAATTGAGTTTCCAACCCGATTAATCTGTTTTGTTGAGTATTAAGTTTTCCTACCTGAGCAGAAGTTTCTTTAGAAAGTCTTCCCCAATCTTGTTGAGTTTTAGCTGTTCCTACAAATGCAGTTCTATATCGATCCAAAATCTTTCTTGTAGTAGAAATTTCATTTTGGATCTCTGAAAAAGTACTTCCTGTTTTTTTCAGAGTTTTATTTTGAGTAGAATCTATTGTTTGAGCTTGCTGAGTAGCTTGAGATCTTTTTTGAGTAGCCTGTGTTACTCTTTCAGTAGCAGACTGTTGATTTTGTAAGGCAGCAGTAGTAACCGCAACATTTTGTGCTTCTTGCTTACTTGAAGGAACTGCACCTTTTGCTGTTGTGGTACCTGCTGCAACAGCTCTAGCACCTGTACTTCCTATCTGTAATTTTAAAGCTTTAGAAGCTGTATTTGCCGCCTTTGTAATGTTGTTTAAGGCGGCAACAATTTTCTTGCTCTCAGTTGTGATACCTCCAGATTTTAAAGTTGTCCCTGAAGATAAAGCTTTTAAAGATTTAGTAGCCCTATCAGCAGCAGTAGATATAGTACCTAACTTTCTAGCTATTGCACCTTTACTTAAAGCCGCATCTAATTTAGCTAGAGCTGTTGTAGCTTCATCGCTGACTTTAACTAAACTCTTTAAAGAGTTTTGAGCAGCAACAGCAGGTTTCTTTTTAGAAAGATTTTCTAAAGATTTATTTACTGATTCTAACTGAGAAACAATCTTTTTTGTTGCGGCAGCTGATTGATCTTTTAAATCAAATAGTACCTGAACAATTTCTTGAGTTCTTGCCATTAAAGACTACCAGTTATTTCAGACCACCTAAAGCCATCGCAAGTCTTTGCCATTCTCCCCGTGTCTTAGCATCGTCCTGCACTTTCTTAGGACCTTCTTTAATACTAGCAGAGTTACTGGTAATATTACTATCGTTTATCAGTGCTTGTATTTGCTTTTCATCTGCATGTACTCCGGTCCAAGTTGCTAAAGTTTTAGATCTGAATAAGTGTTCTTCTTCTTTTTTGGCTTCTTTTATAAATACTCCTAGTTCGCTAAGAGTATATGTTTTGATAGCTTCCCATGAATGATTATGTCTAATTAAAAATTGGATCAACTCTCCGAGATGCGAGCCCTGGTCTGATTCTTCACCACTGCGGGCTCCGTCTGTTCCTGACCCAGAAACTTGTTGAACTTCTCCCCCAGCGATTTGAAGTTTTTTACTAAACTCTCCTGTGATTCAATATTAATATCCAAACATTTATTGAAAAGATCTACTGCTACAGTTAGTGGCAATTTCTGAATATCATCTTTATGAAGACCTGACAAAATCGAAAGTATTTCAGGTGCCTCTTCCGTAATGATCTGAACAATTCCAGTAATACTTTCAATGTTCCTAGAATCCACATCTTCTAAAGTTAAAGTCAATTGCACAGTTGAAAAAACATTTGCCATCCTAGACAATTTTTCTGTGATGTTAGCAATATCTTTTAAAGACAAAGGTACAAGCTTAAAAATTGTAGAACCTATCTTATAATCTTCCCCAGGAAACAATGAATTCCAATCATTGTCACTAAGTCTTGGTGAGGTTCCGTTATCTGATTTTGACATAATTTGTATTCCCCAATACTAACTAAAAATAGAGGGCAAACTTGCCCCTCTTGCACACTGTAAGGGTTTGTGAAGGGGCTTCAATAACATGCTATAACAACATGCACATTATATAGTGAAGCCCCTTACAATCACCTTAGATCAACAGCTCTAAATACGGAGCAGTCGGATGATTAGCCTCATCCTTCAAGATCTCACCTGTAAACGCAACGGTAGACCAATCGTCACCGATAAATGCAGTGTCACCATCAGGAGACAGAGACACTTTCCAAGCACGAAGTTCCATCTGTGGACCTTCAGCATTATCAGATACGAAACGTACCTTACCTTCTAACGCTGTACTTGTAAGACCAGTAACAACCTTGTATGTGGAACCTTCCCATGCGTAAGCAATACTAACCGCTGTTTCATCGGCAATTGTACCACCTTCAGCAATACCTACTAAACCGCCATGCGAATTTACTATGTAGTCCGCTGCCGAATAAATGGTAGTTTTTGTTGCATCAAATGCTACAATTTGACCAGCGGTAAAAGTTGCTACACTGACCACGTCCGCTGTAGCAGCAGATGTGCCACCTGTGATCTCTTCAGCCACTTCAAAATCACCGTCAACACAAGCTGTAAGATATAAGGTGTTATTAGCAGTGTCATCGTAAGCTACAGTAGCAGTATCTGTACTTGTACCACCAGTGATGGATTCTTCAGAAGCTAAAGCATCAGTAAAAGGACCACCAGCAACATTGGTGTAAACAAGTTTGTAAATACCGATGTTCCTCTTAGAGGTTTCATAATACAAACCTTGAGTACTAGAGGTCGTAATTGCGGTGTCTAAAGATTCACCAAGTATCTGAGAAGCAGCAACAGAACTGCCATAAAACAGCATCTCAAGATTGTTTACGTTAACCTCGTCAAGAGTAAAATTCAGTGTAGGTGTGACTTCCACAACAACTGACTTATCCTTGGCACGTAAACCGGATTGGCTAGAATAGTGATCTAACTTTTCCACAGCCATGCTAAAAGTTAGAGCAGGTGCATTACCAAGTGATTTCTCACCAGTAAGAGCTCCCGTAGAATCGTGTTTGTTGAAAAACAGACGACCTTTTCCTAAAGTATAGTTTTCAACACTCGGGGCGTATGCCATAATAATAAACTCCTATCAATGTCGATATTTTTGATAACCTAAAAATCTTTCTGTAAACTTAATCTCATAAATAACCCCAACACCTAAAAGATTATCCATGACCTCTATAATCTCATCTGACACTATAGAGTAAGTATAAGCTAGATCCCCTGAAGGAGTAAGCTCTTTACTAAGTCTTTCGTCTAATTCAATAGCTTGTTGTAATTCTTCTAATTTTTCTCTACCTTCTTCATACAAACCAGTTTTTAACCTAAGTTTTGTAAAATATTCAATTTGTATAGGAAGTGTAACTGTATACATTCCAGGTTTCACAAGCTCCCAACTTGCAGGCATCTCATAATAATGGATAGCAGGTAATTGCCTACCCCAAACGCCCCAAACACCTCCATCTCCTTGAAAATAATAAGTGTTTGAAAATTGTAATTTCAAACGCCGAATAAGTTCATTAACAATGTCATCTCTTTTAGACATTTACAACTCTATCTACGTTTCCTAGAGAAAAACCTATCCATAGCAGTCTGAATATATGGATGAATTTGAGATCTAGCTTGTGCCACTGCATTTGTAGCCCAATATCTTGGTCGAATTTGCATAGTTGGTACTAATTTAAACAAAGGTCTTATGCTGCTAGGATTTTTAATGTATTTTTTACCTGTTCTACTAACAACTTCTCTACCACCTTGTTTAAAAAAGACAACTTTTTGTCCAGTGAGTTTCCCCATACTTTTAGGAACAATTGTAAAAGTCCTAGCATCTGAGTATTGTCGTAAAGATTTCTTTTTTGAACCATCCTTCTTTTGTGCAAAAGATAAAGGTTGTGTAAGGTTTTCTGCATTTTTAGCTCTTATTGCACCTTCATGCTCAAAGATTTTTGCATACTTAGCACCTTCACCTTTTACATGGATACTTCTTGATTCGACCCCTTTCCCCATTCCTCCATGACCAATAAACACTCCTTTTGACATCCTTTTGGAAATTTTTCTGGCTTCTTTTCTGGCTGCTTTTTTGAGAAATCTCTCATAACGTGGAAGAACTTTCTTTTTAAAGGTTTTACGCCATGCAGCTCTATCACCTTTTCCAAAAGCCCATTCATACTCTATTAAATGAATAATTTGTTGAAGTTTTTGGGCACCTACAATAGCACCTGAAGAAGGAGTAGCCATTTAGGTTTCTACTGAAGTAGCATCTCCATAATAAACATAAAGAGAAAACATCTGTTGGACAGCACCAAATAACTTTCCAGAACCTCCAGTTTCTGTATCTGTAACTTTAATTTGACCTCCATGCCTAGACGAAGTTGTTCCACCCGTTACTTGAAAAAGACCTAAATGATCTTTTCTGTTGTAATTTACAAGGGTTTGAGTAGTTAATGCACTTTCTATATTAGGATCGGTTTCTCCAAGTGGATAACCTCCTATATATTCTACAACAACTGTCGAACGTGTTCTGTTTTCTTGAGAACTTAAAAGGCTAGAATACCCTAAAACGGTTGGGTCTAAATTAATGTAATTACCTTTGATAGTATAGTCTTCATCTACAACTAAAAGAGTCCCTTCATTATCCCAAACATTGGTTACAGATATAACAGGAGTATTTTTTAAACAAAATCGAGTTTCTTCATCTACATAAAGTTCTTTAAATGTATCTTTAATTAAAAGTCTATTTAAAAAAGCCACACTTTGACTATATGCAAGTCTAGCACAAATTTTTAAGATAGGATCATCTTCAGCTAGGTCTTCAGTGTCCCGATCACGTAACTGAAGAATCTCCGCAGCTTGTAATACCACAGATTCCAAAAAATCTTCTAATTCTATGGCCATTCAAAATTACTTCTGTTCACCTTCTCTGACTCTTACTACCTTATCTATAGGAGCACGAGTTTGGACACGAGTACGAACTTTTGTATTCCCCTCCTCTTCTTCTATTGCAACAGGTAAAACCTTTGCATCCAATGCCTTTTGTTCTACTGTACCTTTCACAAGTATTGCCTTTGTATCAGGAGGAAGATTGCGGACTTCTGAAAGGGAATCTCCCATTCTATGTGCCCAAACCTCTTCCTCTGTATTAATAAATTCTCCCCTAAAAAATTCATACCCATTCACATAGTCTAGGAATTTCTTCCTAACTTCATAATAAATCATCATTTTTTCACCTTTAACAGACTATCCAAATATGTTGGACACAATACATTATACCATGCCCAACACAATTTGGTTCCGCAACTATTAAGAAGCGGCAGTCTTTACAACAGTAAATGCCTCTGCAACAGCAGCAGCCATCGCCTCTCTTTGAATTACACGAAGATAAATCTTATCCTGAGCAAAACCAACATGCTCGGACCGTGCAATCGACATCTGTTGACGATCTGCGATGTAGTAATGAGCTAAATTACCAAACACCATAAAAGGCGTAGCGGCAGCAGTAGCAGTGATCGCAGGCATAGTCTCAACTAAGGTGTATGGATAGCCCCAAATAGTACCAGGATCGGTACCTTGCGGTTGACTATAAATATACTCACCTGTTGGTAAGTTGGAAGTAAGATCAGACTTATAAAACTTGGTCTGTAACTTACGCATGACATTAAACACTGTACGGTGCATATACCACTTAGCACCACCAGAGGTCGCAGGACTTACAGAAGCAACCACATCTGCTAAAAAGTCTGCATCAACATCAGCAAAACCAGTAGCACCAGAAGCCATTGACATATTGGTAACATCGCCATCAAACATAATCCCATTAAACGGATCAGATGCACCGGAAACATCGCCACTAAACACAATGCGATCTTCTTCCTTTGCAATTGCTTGAGCAAACAAAGTTAACAGCAAGTTAGCTATAGCAATAGCTGTATCAGACAGTAACTCAGAAGTCATAGGCACTAAAGCAGCCATCTTCTTAGCAACCATCTTCAATTCGCCGAATGAAGGTTGTGTCTCGGTGATAGTCTTGCCTTCACCAATCCAGTACACCTGAACACCGGAAGTCAATTTAGGCATCACTAACTCTTCACGAGACATCGGAATAACCGTACAACCTTGACGGGCAACTCCATAAGTCTCTAACAACTGAATTAAATTAGCACGCCACTCTGTAGGTACCAAAAAACCACCCTCAGAATCTGTACCTTCTGTCATATCCTTGACAGCAGGATCCCTAAGAAAAATACCTTTTACAAAACCTAAGAACTTTTTGGCCTCTTCAGGGTCAACAAATCCATAAGTAGTTTTCTGATTGTAAGCCATGTTAGTGGAGACAGCTAAAGTTTTAACCTGCATATCATGGACTAACTGTTTTAAAGAAGCCAGTTCATCATTCTGCGTACGAAATAAAGCTAAAGCATCCTTGAGAGAAACTGCAAATTCCTCAAATTGTTTCAGATCGATTGAAGATCCCATTGTCAATACCTCTTAAATAGTAATAAATCATAAATTAATGAGCAGAATGGTCATCTGACTCAGGACCTTTTAATCCTTGAAGCAGACCTGACAATTCGTTAAAGTTTTCATTGAATGCTTTTCCATCATCAGACGGATCATCTTCATTTTCAGATGAGCCTTCTTCATCAGATTTAACATTAAACGATTTCACATCTTGATGCAATTCCTCTATCATATTAACGAGAATATTCATCCTCAATCTGATAGTCTCTTCCATTTCATCTAGATTAGACTGCAAGGTTTTCACAGCATCTTCAAACACAGCTTTCAAAGCATTCTCATCTACAGACGCCTTACCTTCTTCTAAGGATGATGTGTCCGTTGGATCACCTTCCTCATCTCCGGCGTCTTCCTGAGCTTTTAAATACTCTTCCAAAGTGTCATCTTCCACAGCCTTTAAAAACTCTTCTGAATAGTCAGTTCCATATTCAGGTGCAGTTTTTTCAATAGCTGTATAATGCAATGCAAGATGTTCGTAAATCTCAGAACCATCTGTCACATCCTTTTTACCTAACAGATGTGCCATTGCAGCAGTAACACCTTTCCAAATAGTTACAAGCTCTCCATCTTTTACAGTATGATGAGGATACTTATAAGAAGTAAATTTATCAGCTTTCTCAGTATCTACCCAAGCAAAGCCTCTTGCAAATTTACCCCAATCCATCGTATCTTTGTCACCGGAATCATCTTCAGAAGCCCATTTAGCTAACTGAGCCCTTGATTTACTGTCATCCCAAGCAAGTTCCATATCGCACTCTGTGGAAGCTTCATCTGTTACAGTCTTGCTTATAGTTACATCATCTAATCCACTAAGAAAAGATTTGACAGCAACGGTGAGGTTGCCCATCTTTGCATCTAATTGATGTGATAACAATTGTCCTGCTGCGGCACTATGAGTTTTGTCAGACATAAACTTTCTGACAATGTTGTCCTTTGCACGAAGTAACAAAGCTTCTGGATTAGACGGTACAGGTACAGGACTAATCTCTAACAGTTCCCATAAATGAACTAATCTACGAGGAGCAATTTTGTACTTAGTAAGATCAAAAGATTGAGTCTCTCCGTTAGCAACTTCAACTTCCATCTGTTTAGGACTGTCATCATCTAGCCATAGAGCCTTCAAAGGATACAAACCTACAGAGAACGCACTCATA
>Ga0164313_10003137_pt1 | contig 14754 bp, 8 predicted proteins | sample GuaBasSedimGuay4_FD_113735 | JGI IMG/M metagenome (GOLD analysis project Ga0164313, IMG submission 113735) | Subseafloor sediment microbial communities from Guaymas Basin, Gulf of California, Mexico - Guay4, Core 4569-4, 0-3 cm | ecosystem: Environmental > Aquatic > Marine > Hydrothermal vents >... | reverse complement strand
TTCGGTCCCTGGAGAGGATTCCCGGAGGCATTCAAACCGGCACCTGGTCGCGACCCCTGACCCTGCCGGGGTTCGAGGCCGCAGAGGCCATCCAGCATCCTGACCAGTTCCGCGTCCGACCGGGGGGAAGTGGGCATCGACCCCAAAAGACGGACCAGACGGCCCGCCCCTGCCGGAACCTGGTCCAGCTTTTGTCGCCATGTCCTGCCCACAACCACGGTCAACACACCTCGAACCACGCCCGCGGCCCGGGACAGGAGCTCCAGGAAACCCGGTTGGTCCATCCGGCGCAGGACGGCACCAGGAACCGCCGGTCCGGGCAGCCCCAACCGGTGAGGGGAAACCTCGGCGGCCCGCATTTGCCCGTGTTCAAGAAGGGAAAATGGAACTCCGCTGGGGCAGGCGGTCTCGCAGGCCCGGCAGCCAATGCACTGGTCGAATGCCTGCAGAAAAGCAGCGGGTATCGCGGCGGTGTCCATTTTGGTATCGGAGGGGCGGATCATTTCGCCCAGAAGCAGGAGACGTCCCCGAGGGGATTGCACTTCGTTCCCGGTGGCCAGCCAGGTCGCGCAATGGGGCAGGCACAGGCCGCACTGAATGCACTGCCGCAAAAGTTCGTCGAGCTGATTCACGTCCGTGAGTTCTGGAAGTGCACGTGGGTCAGTCATCCCGGCCCTCCATCCACCCCGGCATTTCCAGCGATCCGGAGGGGTCGAAGAGGGTCTTCATCTTTTTCAGGAAATCGAGGGGTACTCCCGCGGACGGAGCGACAGGCGGCAGCACGCGGCCTCCAGAGCAGAAGCGGTCGGCGTGCCAGCCCGGGTGGGAAATATCAGGGTCTGGTGACCAGACCAGGCGCGGGGTCGATTGCCAGATAAACCGGGTTAATCCAGCCGGCCAAAAACCCGAGCCCCGTTCCAGGCCCGGCATACTGCTCAGGAAGGTCCAGTCGCCCGAGTCCAGGGCCCAGGCCGGTATCCGGTCGGCCGTCAATAATTCTCCGGCACGATGGAACGGCAGTTCGACGTGGTCCTCCGGTTTATCCAGGAGTTCGGCCAGGTCCTCTCCTACGTGGCCGAGGTCCCAGGGCCGGCTCCGTCCCGGAACCAGGACAACCACCGAATCATTCCCGGAATCAACGATCATCACCGGTCCGGCCAGGCTTTCGTGGCGGCCGGTCAGATACCTTGTCAGCCGGTCGAGGCGTACATCATCCGAAGGCAGGGTGAAACGCCAGTAACCCAGGCTTTCGGGAACCGGCCGGAGTTGAAAAGTGGCAGCCCTCGGTTGGACCCAAACCCGGCCCGACCCGCACAGCATGTGAACCAGGTCATAACCCGCCACGTTCTTGAATACCGGAGCGCCGGCGTGGAAAACGTGACCGTCACCCGTTCCGGCCCAGAGTTCCAGAAGGTAATCCCGAGCCGTGCCCGCTGCACAAAACGCCGGCCCGGTCAGCAATTCCGCCACGAGATCCCCGACTGTGGTTCCCCGGCCAAGGCCGATGCCCTCATCCCCGGCAAGGACACCCACCGGTATCCAGAAGCCGCGCTCCAGAGCCGACTGCTGGAGCTGGGCCAGTGATGCATCCGCGGACGCCGTGACCGTCAGGTTGGCCCAGTGGAAATCGATGCCAGCGGGGATGCTTTTGGTGGCGGCAAACTCCGCATCTTCCGGAGGATGTACTTTGCCGGGGTTGAGGATTCCCCCGGGGTCAAAAATATCCTTGATCCCCCGCTGGAGACGCGCGGTTTCACCGTCGATCTGCCAGGGCAACACATGGAGTTTTTCGATTCCCACGCCGTGCTCCCCGGTGACACTCCCATCCCGGTCAAGGGCCGCCCTGATGATGGCATCGGCGGCGGCGTGGGCCCGGCGCGTCTGGTCCGGATCCCGCTCGTCATAGTGCACTCCGGGATGGAGGTTCCCGTCGCCGGCATGAAAGGTGGTGGCGATCTCGACCCCATGACGGGCCTTGATGACCTGGATTTCCCGGACCAGACCTGGCAATTCCCCCAAAGGCACGACCACGTCCATGGTCACGTAATTGGGCGCAAGGCGGCCCACGGCGCCGAAGGCTTTTTTACGACATTTCCAGAGTTCGGCGCGTTCAACATCGTCGGCGGCCCGCCTGACTTCGCGTGCTCCATGCTGCTCCAGGAAAGCGCTGGCCCGGGCGGAATCCTCCGCCACCGCCTCCGGCTGGCCCGCGAATTCCGTGATCATCGCGGCGGCGACATCCGTGGGGAAGCCGAAGCCGAACGCCTTTTCCACGGCCAGGAGCATGGCCTGGTCCACCATCTCGACCGCCACCGGAGCCAACCCTTCACCCAACAGGCCGACCACGGCGCCTGCGGCATCTTCCAGGTCGGGGAAAAAGGCCAGGAGAGTCGCCACCTCCTCGGGATTGGCCACGAGTTTGAGATCGGCGGAAGTCACCAGCCCCAGGGTGCCCTCGCTGCCGCACAGAAGGGATACCAGATCAAGCCCCCGCTCGGCGGATACGGCCCGGCCCGAGTTCAGCGCCCGGCCTTCGGCATCCGACCATTCCAGACTCATCAGATGCTGAAGGGTGACCCCATGGCGCAGACAGTGGGGACCGCCGGCGTTTTCGGCGATGTTGCCGCCGATGCTGGCGGCCGACTGACTGGAAGGATCGGGAGCGAAATGCAGGCCGGAGGCGGAGGCGTGCCTGGACACGCCATCATTCAGCACTCCGGGCTGAACCGTGACTTTGCGCAAATTGATGTCCACCGGACCGAGGTTCGTCATCCGCGAGGTCCCCACGACCATGGCTCCATCGCCCGGAACCGCGCCTCCACTGAGCCCGGTGCCGCTGCCGCGGCATACCACCGGCACACCGGCGGTCCGGCATAACCCGACCACGCGGCGAAGTTGGGATCCGTCACCTGGAAGGGCGATGGCCAGGGGGCGGCCCAGGGTCAGATGCGACGCGTCCCGGGCGTAAACCAACCGGGCGGCGTCATCGGTGAGAAGACCCGCGTCACCCAGGATTTCCCTCAGTCCGGACAGGAAGGCTGAAGTGTCTTGCAGTTCCTGAGCCGACATCGCCTCAGCCCCCGTGCAGGGGTTTGCCTGCGGCAGCCTGGACAGCCTCACCCAACGCCTCACTGAGAGAAGGATGCGGGTGGATGACTTCGCTCCAGCGTTCCACATCCGCGTCGAATCCCATGGCCGTGGCCGCGCCACTGATCAATTCCGTGACCCGTGGGCCCACCATGTGAACACCCAGAACCTCTCCGGTTTCGGTTTCGCTGACAACTTTAATAAATCCGTGTAATTCATTAAGAATAGACGCTTTGCCGAGGGCAGAGAAAGGAAACCGCCCACTCCTGGTCTGGTAACCGGCCTCGGCCGCGGCGGCTTCGGTCAAACCGACGGAAGCCACCTCGGGGTTGCTGTAGGTGCAGGAAGGAACCCGTGAGTACCTGATGGGGTGGACCGCCTGGGCGGCCGCGTGTCCAGCCGCGACAAGGGCCTCGTGACTGGCCAGGTGAGCCAACTGGGCAGTGGGAACGATATCACCGATGGCGTACAGACCGGGCACCGCGGTTTCCATGAATCCGTCGGTCTGGATGAAACCGCGCTTGTCCTGGACCACCCCGACTGTATCGAGGCCGAGATCCCGGGTAGCCGGCCGGCGTCCCACGGCGACCAACAGGCATTCGGCTTCCAATTCCTCGGCAACACCGTCAGCGACCTGTTCCAGGACACACCGGATTCCCTCAGCGGTTTCCTGGACGTCACGGGCCTTGCAACCCGTGCGCACGACCATGCCCTGGCGCTTGAGAGCCCTGGCCACCTCTTCGCTGCAATCGGGGTCTTCGATGGGAAGGACCCGATCCATCAACTCCACCAGGGTGACCCGGCAGCCGAAGCTCTGCATGACGCCGGCCAGTTCGACCCCGACCGCGCCGGCGCCCAGTACAATCATGGATGCCGGGACATGGTCGATTTCGAGAAGATGATCGCTGGTCAGGATCCGCTGGCCATCGGGGACGATGCCCGGCAATCCCGAAGCGTACGATCCGGTAGCCAGGATAATCCTTTCAGAGGTCAATTCACGTTCACCTGTGGATGATTCGACACGGACGCGGCCCGGCCCGTTCAGCCGGCCGACGCCCTGGATGACGGTGACACCGGCCTGCTGCATCAGCAGGCCCACACCTTTGGCGCCCTTGGTGGTGGCCATCGCCTTGCGCTTTTGCACACGGCCCCAGTCGAAAGATGCTCCCTCGACACTCACACCGAAGGCCTTCGAGCCCTTGCGGCACAGACGCCAGACTTCCGCGGCGTGGATCAACGCCTTGGTGGGGATGCAGCCTCGCAACAGGCAGGTCCCGCCCAAACGGTCCTCTTTTTCGATCAGGGCGGTATTCAATCCGAGTTGGGCGCCGCGCCGGGCGGCGACATACCCACCCGGTCCCGCGCCGATCACGATGAGATCGAAGTTATCCGGCATATTTCAAGCTCCGCTGAAAATCAACTGTCTGCTGACAGGTCGGGTTCCGTTTTGCGGAAAGACATCAATTTCCGGGGCCACCTGCCCACGGCGGCAAAGCCGTCTTCGGAAAGAGCCGCGGTGGTGGGCAGCAGGATGGTGGTCAGGAACGCGCTCACGAACAACCCACCCATGATCACCAGGGCCATGGAGTAGTAATAGACGCCGCCCAGGGATGGTTTGGAAACAGCGATGGGTACCAGGCCGATCAGGGTGGTCACCGCCGTCATCAGGATGGGGCGCAATCGCTCGCGGCCTCCAAGCAGCATCGCTTCGGTCCTGTCCATGCCCGCGCGCCGATACTGATTGATGTGTTCGAGCATGACAATGCCATTGTTGACCACGATGCCGATCAATAAAAGAACACCGATGGCGGCCGGCTGGTCGAAGGAAGTTCCGGTAATGTAGAGGGTCCAGATGGCTCCCGACAGCGCAAACGGCAGGGACACCATCAGGGCCAGGGCCTGCCTGACTGATTCGAACAGTCCGGCCATGACCGCGAAGACCAGCATCAGCGCAAGCAGCAGGTTGGTCAAAAATTCGCGGGACTGTTCCTTCTGGCGCGACTCCCACTGACCGAAGGTCCAGCGGTAACCGTAGGGGAAATCCATTTCCCCGAGCGCGGCTTCGACCTGGGGGATGTATTGATCGCGTGTTCCGTCCTGGTATTTGGCGGTGACCCAGACACTGGTCAGCCGGTTGTCGCGTTGGATGCTTTCCCTGCCCGGCACCTGGTTGATATCCGCCACCGCGGCCAGGGGAACTTTCCGCCCATCGGGTGTGTGCATTACCAGGTTCCGGAGTTGGTCCAGGGATTCGACCTCCTGTTCATCCAGGGTCAAACGCATTTCGCGTTCCCCTTCAGGGGTCCGGAACCGTTGCAACCGGCGGCCGCGGTACGTCAATCCCACCACCTGGGAAACCTGGTCGCCGGTTACATCGTACCGGGCGGCCAGATCCCGGTCCGGCTCGATGTGCAGTTCCTGCTGGGCCTCGGCATGGCGTGTTTCTATGTCGACCAGGCCGGGGATGCTCTCGATCCTCAGGATGGCCTCTTCGGCGAGCCCCATCAGGACTTCGGTATCCTCCCCTACCAGCTGGAAAGCCACGCGATCGCGGCCGCGGTGCCGCCGCCAACCCATGCTGTTCTCCTGGACATTGAGCTTGAGCCCGGCGATTTCCGGCAGCAACCCGCGCAATTTATTGCGGACAAGCTTGATGTTTTCATCGTTCGCTTCACCCTCCGTCAGGTAAATGCGCGTCAGGGTAAAGCGGTCGCTCCAGAAGCTGTAGATCGAACGGGCCAGCAGTTCCTCCCTGTGGGGTTCGAGGGTCTTTTCGACCCTTGTGACGAACTCCTCCTTGTGCTCCAGGCTCATCTCTTCACTGAACTCATAACGGATCTGCACGAAGAGTTCGGCCTGACTGGAGTCGAAGTTCATGTCAACCCGCTGGAAGGGAAATACCGCGGATCCGATGACTGCCAGACCGATGACGGGACTGAGCCACCGGCGGCGCAGGCTATAGGACAGCAGGTTGTGGTAACCCTCCTCCAGCCGAAGCATGACTTTCCCCTTGGGACGGGGCTTGGACTTGATATACCAGGAAGTGGCCAACGGAATAAGCGTCTGGCTGATGAACAGGGAAGCCAGCAGCGTCAGGCAAACGGTGATGCCCAATTCCTTGAGGTAAAGGTTCATCTCACTGGGTTTGTTGAATATCAACGGGATGAATACGATGACCGAGGTAAGGGTCGCGGCCACCACGGCGGTCGTGACTTCCCGGGCGCCCAAAAGGGCGGCGGTCTTGCGGTCGGCGCCTTTTTCGCGGTGACGGAAGATGTTTTCCATCACCACCACCGCATTGTCCACCAGCATGCCGATGCCGACGATCAACCCGAGCAGCGTCAATGTATTGAGCGATTTACCCTGGGCCCACACGATGCCGCAGGTCACGACCAGGGAGAAGGGAATGCAGCTGACGGCCACCAACGTTGTCGAAACGCGCCGTAAAAAACCGAAGAGCACTATCGCGGCCAGGATCGAACCGAAAACCCCCGTGAAGGTCAGGTCCTTCAGGGTCTTGCGAATCTCCTGGCCCTGGCTGAACCAGATCAGGAAGTTGACCCCTTCAAGTTCGGGGTCGTCGTTCATGCCGGCGATAGCCGCTTCCAGGGCGTCGCAGACCTGCACCGTGTTGGCCTTTGATTCCTGGGTCACGGTGACACCGATGGCGAAGTCCCCGTCCAGGTGGCGGCCGTACTCCAAAGGCGGTTCCTGGTAGACCACGTCCGCCACGTCAGACAGGCGCAGGCCGTCCGCCCGCAGGGGCAGGTTGCTGATTTCCTCGACGTTGCCGAAAGTGCCGATCGTGCGCAGGGTCCACCGTGATTCGTCAGTGGCGATCTTCCCCAGGGATTGGTCGAAATTGCTTCCGCGAAGAATCCGCGCCACATCCCGGATGTCGACGTTGTGCAGTTCGAGGTCCGCCACCCTCAGGTTGACCCGCACTTCCCGGGGGTTGACACCGTCCAGTCGAACCTGGGCGACGCCGGGCACCCTTTCCAGCGGCCGGATGATCTTTCTTTCCAGAAGATCGTAGCTTTCACTGAGGTCGCGCGGCGAGCTGAGTCGTCCTTCGAGGACAGGCTGGTCGGCATCGCGGGAATCCCAGTTGGTCGAAACCTGGATGTCGCCGATGTCATCGGGCAGTTCCCCCCGGATCCGGTCAATGCGCTCCCACACTTCCACCCGGGCCATGTGCATGTCCATGTCCCAGCCGAACTCCAACCGGATGCGCCCGCCATCGCTGCCGCAGCGGGACCACATGCTTTGCAGTCCGCGGACGCTGCCCACCGCGTCCTCGACGGGCCGGACGATCATGCGCTCCACCTGTTCAGGCGAAGCGTTTTGGTAGGGCAGGTTGATGAACAGTTCGGGTTCGGTGATGTCCGGCATGAAGGCCAGCGGAAGCCGGTTCAGGGCCACGATGCCCAGCACCACGATACTCACCAGCACCATCAGCGTGGTGACGGGCCTTTTGATGGCCAGTTCGGGGAGTGTCATGCCCGGTTTCCTCTCAGTCTTCGTTGCTCACCCGCGACGGCACCAACATGTAGGCCGCGGGAATGACCACCAGGGTCAGCAGGGTGCTCAGGGCCAGTCCGCTGGCCACGGTGATGGCCAACGGCGAGCGCAGTTCGGCACCTTCACCCCAGGACAAGGCCATGGGCATCAGGCCGAGGATGGTCGTCAGGGTCGTCATCAGGATCGGCCGCAACCTGATGTGCCCGGCCCGGATCACCGCCTCGCGCTTGGCCGTACCGGCCCGACGAAGACGATTGATGGTGTCGATGAGCACGATGGCGTTGTTGACCACGATACCCACCAGCATCACCGTTCCGATCAGCACAATGACGGTGATCGGGGTCGAGGTCGCCAGCAGGCCGGCCACAACGCCGACCAGCGCCAGCGGAATGGTGAAAAGGACAAGGAACGGGTGCAAAAAGGACTCGAAGGTCGCCGCCATGACCAGGTACACCAGGAAAATCGCCAGGATGATGGCGAAACGCAGGCTGTTGAAACTGACCTGCATTTCCTTGTTCTGCCCGCCCAGATCGAATGACAGGCCGGCTTCCACTGGCATGGCAGCCATCAGGCTTTTGACGTCCGCGATGGCCGCCCCGAGACTGCGCCCCTCCAGGTTTGCCGATACCACGGCCGCGCGCTGTTGCTGCAGGCGGTGGATCTCGGCGGGCCCGCGGTCCTCTGTCACCCGGGCCACCGACAGCAGCCGGATCGGCTCCCCGTTCGGTCCCGGCAGGATAAGGTTGCGCACGTCGTTCACCGATTGCCGGTCGCTCTGGCGGTTGCGAATACGGATGTCGATCTGGCGATCCTGTTCCTTGAACCGTGTGGGAACAACACCCAGAACCCTGTTTTTCAGGGTTTCGGAAAGCACGCCCATGTCCAGGCCCAGGGCGGCCAGCCGCTCCCGGTCAAACACGACCTGGAGTTCGGGATTGCCCGCCTCCAGAGAGGACCGCACATCGACCAGGCCCGGAACTGCGTTAAGCCTGTTGGCCAATTCAAGGGATGAGGAGCGCAGCTGATCGAGGTCGTCGCCGAAGATGAGCACCTCGACGGGTGTCTTGAGACTGAAATACGAGGGACGCCCGAACTTTATCTCCAGATCCGGAAGCGCGGAAAACTCCCGGCGCAGGCGTTCGGCGACTTCCAACTCTCCTTCGCTGTCGGACCGGTCCTTCATCACCAGATTAAGCTGGCCCAGGTTTTCAGCCTTCGTATTGAGTGACATTCCGCCGGACACCAGCCGGCTGCCCACCGTGGCATAGTATCGGTCCACCGAAGTTTCGGTTCCGGCCGCGGCCTCCATCATTTTGACAGACCGGTCGGTGGCGGCCAGCGAGGCGCCCTCGGGAAGTTTGACCTCAAAAAAGAACTCGCCCTCACTGAGCTGGGGAATGAGTTCGGTGCCCAACAGCCCCACCGCCCAGAGCGCGGTGAAAAACAGGCCGAAGCCGACCCCCAGGGTAAGGGGTTTAAACCTCAGGGCGCCCTTGAGCAGGCTGTCGTAAAAGGCTGAGAACCAACCCAGGGTCTGGTCGGGGGCTGGCTGGGCCTGACTTGTTTGGGGCGTGGCTTCAGCGAGAGCCTCGGACTCCTTGCCGGGCCGGGGCAATCGCCCGCCGGCGGCGCTCATCATGGGTATCACCGTCACCGCCACGACCAGTGAGGCCAGGATACTGAAGGTCACAGTCAGGGCCTGATCCCTGAAGAGCTGCCCGGCAACACCCTCAACGAACACGATGGGCAGGAACACGGCCACCGTGGTCAGGGTGGACGCCACCACAGCGCCCCCCACCTCGGTGGTGCCGTTGACCGCCGCAGCGAAAAGGGATTGGCCGTCCTTCCTCTTGCGGTATATGGACTCCAGGACCACGATCGAATTGTCCACCAACATGCCTATGCCAAGGGTCAGCCCACCCAGGGACATGATGTTAAGGGAGATATCCATCTTGTACATCGCGATGAAGGTCGCAACCACCGAGATGGGAATCGAAGAGGCGATGATCAGCGTGCTGCGCGCATCCCGCAAAAACAGAAATAGGACGCCGATAGCCAGTATCCCGCCGATCACCGCGGCGTTGCGCACTTCGTCCACGGCCTGCTGGATGAAATGTGACTGGTCGAACAGCACCGTCATCGTCGTGCCTTCAGGCAGTTTGCCGTCCTGCCATTCGGCGATACGTTCCCGCAGGCGGCGGGCCACCGTCACTGTGTTGGCATCACCCTCCTTGAAGAAGGATATCTCCACCGATTCACGCCCGTTCACCCGCGTGATTTCCTCGCGTTCCCTGCTGCCCCAGTGGACAGTGGCCACATCGCCCAGGCGCACCGACGCTCCGTCGGCATGGACGATGATCAGGTTGGCGATTTCCTCGACGTCCTGGTACTCATTGAGGGTCCGGATGAGATACTGGCTGTCCGGCCCGCGCAGGGCCCCGCCGGGAAGGTTCACGTTGCTGGCGCCCACCACCTGGCGAACCCGGTCGATGGTGATGCCAAGGGCGGCCAGGCGCTCCTGGTCCACATCGATCTGGATTTCCTCCTCGAGCCCGCCCTTGATCCCCGCCGCGGCCACACCCTTGACGGTTTCGAAGTCCTGCTTGATCTGCCGGTCCGCCAGACGGCGCAGCGTGGTCAGGTCACCTTCGCCGGCCAGTGCCAGCCTGATGATCGGATCCAGGCTGGGGTCGAAACGCAGGACCACCGGATCGGTGGCCTCTTCGGGCATGATCAGGCGGTCGAGCTTTTCCCGGACCTCCATGGACAGCAGGTCCATGTCCGCCCCCCACTCGAACTCCAGGGTGACCTCGGAGATGCCGGCACGCGAAACCGAGTGGATGGTCTGCAACCCGCGCAAAACACCCACGGCTTCCTCGACCGGACGGGTGACCAGGTTTTCCACTTCCTGGGGAGCGGTATCGGGGAACTCCGTCTGCACCGTGATGGACGGATAGGTGATGTCCGGAAACAATTCGAGGGAAAGGCGGTTGTAACCGACAAGGCCGAAAGCGATGACCGCCATGGCCGTCATGACCACACTGACCCGCCGCCGGACCGCCAGACTGACTATCCCCTGCATCAGCGGCCCGCCCCCGTCCCGTCCTCCAGGACCTTGACCGGCGACCCGTTCTTCAGCGAGCGCTGACCCTTGACGACAACCGGTTCACCCACCGCCAGCCCCGACAGTATCTGGGCATGGTGGTCATCGGTGAATCCGATTTCGACGATGCGCCGCTCGGCAGTGGGTATTTCATCCCCGGTCATGGTATAGACCACCGACTCACCCTTGTCCGACAGGACCGCGATCCGCGGCACCAGTGTCACATCGTCACGCTTCTCGGTCACGATCTGAACCTGCGCGAAGTCTCCCGGCCGGGTTCCGGCGGGGTATTCCGCCACTTCGATGGTGAGCTTGATGGTCCCGCTGGCGGGATCGATAACGGGACTGATCAGTTTGATCCGGCCGGTCAACCGGGCACCGCTGCTGTCCAGAACCAGATTGACCTCCTGGTTCTGCTGCAGCTTGTTGAATTCACGGCTGGGCACGTGGACCCGGGCCAACAGGGGCTCAAAATCCGCCATGACCATCACTGGGTCACCGACCATGAGATTTTGGCCCACATCCACCAGTCGGTTGGTGATCTGGCCGCTGAAAGGCGCCGTCACGGTGGTGTAGGAAAGGGCGAGCCTTGCCAGTCCCTCGTTGGCCTCGGCGCTGGCCAATTCGCTGCGGACGGCCTGGAATTCCTCTTCGGTGGCCAGTTCCTCTTTCATCATCTTTTCCATCCGCTCGTAGCGGGACCGCAGGTTGGCCGTGGCCGCGGAAGCCTGCTCCAGGCGATAGCGGTATTCGTCGTTATCCACCTTCAAAAGAGGATCGCCGGTTTCGACATGGTCTCCCTCTTCGGCCAGCAGGGTCTGGACAACCCCCGTCACCCGGGCCAGGATCTGGGCCTCTTTCTCCGCTTCAAGGGTAGAGGTGGCCCTGTAATAACTGGAAATGGAACCGTTGACCGAGTTGGTCACCGCTACCGGGATGGCAGGCTGACTGGGCTTGGCACCTGGCTTATCACCTGGCTGGTGCCCTTGGCCATGCTGTCCTGCGCCAGGACCTCGGGCTGCCGGTTCGTCTGCCGCATCTCCACATCCGGTGGCTGCAAACAGGAAAAATGAGGACGCCATCAACAGCCACACAGGGAAACCCCACAGGCCGGCTCTTCGGTTCCAGGCCATCTTTCTCATATCCTTTCGATTCCATCGGGTTGCGGAAATAACGGTATTCCGGGATGACCGGATCGGATTCATACGCACTCCAGCATACAAAGATTCCGGAATTTCCCCTTGGCCGCAAGGTGAAACCGGTTGTTGGTTAATTGACTGCCGCAAATCCACCTTTTATTATGGTAGAACGAAAATTTCCTGTCCCTCTTTTCTGTACCGAAACGGGGCCGAATCTGTGCCCCCGGGAGGATCCATGAAGATAGCGGTATGTGTAAAACAGGTTCCCGATTCGGAAACCAGGATCAATCTGGCCGCGCCCGCCGCGGAACTGGACGAATCCGGGTTCACCCGGGTCCTGAACCCCTACGACGCCTACGCCGTCGAAGAGGCCATCAAGATCAAGGATGCCGGTGAAGGGGTCGAGGTGACCGCCATCACCATCGGACCGGATACCGTAAAGGAAACCCTCAAGAAGGACTGCCTGGCCGTAGGCTGCGACAAGGCTGTGATCATCACCGATCCGGCTCTGGACGGAGCCGACGAGAGCGCCCTGGCCACGGTCCTGACCGCGGCCCTGGGACGCGATTCCTACGACCTGATCCTGTTCGGCATCAAGGCCATCGACGATGACAGCGGCCAGATCGGCATCATGGTGGCCGAAAAGATGGGGCTGCCCCACGTGTCGACCATCACCCAGTTGGAAATGGCCGAAGGATCCCTCACCGCCCACCGCGAGATCGAAGGCGGCAAGGAAGTCGTCACCGCGTCGTTGCCGGCGGTGCTGACCTGCCAGAAGGGCCTGAACGAGCCTCGCCTGCCGAGCCTGCCCAACATCATGAAGGCCGGCATGAAACCCATGGAGACCCTGACCTGCGCGGACCTGGGCATCGAGGTCCCGGCCAGCCTGGTCGAGATCAAGCTCTACTCCCCGCCGCCGTCGCGGGCCGAATGCAAACTGGTCGAGGCCGAAGAACCGGCCGCCGCCGCCAGGGAACTGGCCCGCCTGCTTCATGAAGAAGCCAAGGTGATATAAGTCCTGCGTTTTCAACCCGGCCCACGGGCCGAGGGGAGTTCAAACATGCCGAACATTGCCGTATTCATCGAACAGCGGGACGGCGTCCTCAAGAAGGTCGCCTGGCAGATGATCAGTGAAGCCCGCCGGATCGCCGACGCCTCCGGAGGCGAAGTGTGGGGCGTTTTCCTGGGCACCGACCCGTCCGCCGCCGCGGCCGAAGCCGGAAAGTACGGGGCCGACAAGGTCTTCTCCGCCACCGGTGAGGAATTCAACCAGTACAACAGTGAATTCTACGGGACCGCCCTGGCTGCCTTCTGCAAGTCGGCCGGGCCGGATATCCTGCTCATCGGCTCGACGGCCATGGGCAAGGACCTGGGTCCCAAAGTCGCCGCCAAGCTCGAATGCGCATGCATCAGCGACGCGGTGAGCCTCAAGTTCGGCGGAACCTGGGAAGTACGCCGGCCCATCTTCGCCGGCAAGTGCTTTGTAGATGTGACTCCCAAGTCGGCCATGGCCGTGGTGGGCATCCGTCCCAATGCCTTCATACTCGAGGAAAAGACCGCCCCCGCGGCCGGTGAGACCTTCGACGCGGGCACTGCCGGGATCGATCCCAAGGCCGTGGTGAAAAGCATCGAGGCTGCTGGTGCCGGGAAGATCGAATTGACCGAAGCGGAGATCATCGTTTCCGGTGGCCGGGGCATCAAGGGTCCCGAAAACTACGAGCTGATCGAAAAACTGGCCGATTCCCTGGGAGCCGCCGCCGGCGCCAGCAGGGCCATCGTCGACGCAGGCTGGGTGGACTACGGCAACCAGGTCGGCCAGACCGGTAAAACCGTCGGCCCGAACCTTTACATCGCCTGCGGGATCAGCGGCGCCATCCAGCACCTGGCGGGCATGAGCAGCAGCAAGTGCATCGTGGCGATCAACAAGGACGCCAACGCCCCCATTTTCAAGGTGGCGGACTACGGCATCGTTGGAGATCTGTTCGACATCGTGCCGACCCTGACGGACGAGATCGGCAAGATCAGAAGCTGATTCCCACTTCGGAACGACCGGCTGCCCCGCCCCCGGGCGGGGTAGTCTGTTTTACCCGGTCGGCCCCCACACAAAGGTTACATCATGTCGGAAACCCCACCTCGGCGCGTCATGCAGGCCACCTGGAACTGGCAGTCCCGCGCGGACACCGTTCCAGGCGGTCCGTCCGGCGGCCTCCGCCGAAGCGCCCTGATCCAGTCGGTGGTAATGGGCCTCATCGGGGCTTTTCTTCTTTTCGGCCTCAACCACCTTCTTTTTGCCCGCATCATCTGGGGCCTGGCCGGCCTCGTGTTGATTCTGGGGTTGGCCATTCCGAGAGCTTACCGTCCTATCCACGCCTTCGGCCAATGGTTGGGCCGCGTGGTCGGCCAAGGCCTTACCTATGTCTTGCTGGTCCCCTTTTTCTACCTCTTTTTCACCCCGGTGGCCCTGCTCCTGCGCCTGCAGGGCCGTGACCCTCTCCACCGTGGGTTCCGGGATCCGCAATGGACCTATTGGCTGGCCCGTTCGCCAAAGGAACCTGGAGAAAACATCGACAAACAGTTCCTTCGTGAAGACAGGGAAGCCAGAAAAGTATTGCGGCCGGTTGGCGGTTCGGGAATGGACAAATCATGAACATCCTAGGCATCTCGGCCTACTACCACGATTCGGCGGCCTGCCTGGTCCAGGACGGCCGTCTGGCGGCAGCCGCCCAGGAAGAGCGTTTCACCCGGCGCAAACATGATTCCGCCTTCCCCGTCAACGCCGTGCGTTACTGTCTCGCCGAGGGCGACGTACAGGAAAACGGCATCGACGCGGTGGTTTTCTACGACAAACCCCTGACCAAGTTCGCGCGCATCGCGAAAAACTATTTTTCCGTGGCGCCCCGGGGT
>Ga0164313_10003136_pt1 | contig 14759 bp, 8 predicted proteins | sample GuaBasSedimGuay4_FD_113735 | JGI IMG/M metagenome (GOLD analysis project Ga0164313, IMG submission 113735) | Subseafloor sediment microbial communities from Guaymas Basin, Gulf of California, Mexico - Guay4, Core 4569-4, 0-3 cm | ecosystem: Environmental > Aquatic > Marine > Hydrothermal vents >... | reverse complement strand
TGCAGGAACTGTGTTGTCGTCGCCAGCCCCAGGTATACCCGCGGCGCCTTGTCGATCATCCAGTCCCAGTAAGTATTGGAATTCTGATCAGCACGCTCGAACGGGTCTCGTCGCAGGTTGAATACCTTGGGCAGTCTCAGCACCACCATCGGTTCGGCCCACAAGGCCATGGTTTTGGCGCGCTGCTCGGCGTAAACGATCTTCCAGTCACCGACCCGGACACCGACCGGCATTCCTTCGTCGTCCAGGTAATTGAATACCTGGCGCGGACCGCGCTCAGATTCACCGGTCAGATAGGGCAGGAAATTATAGCCGTCCAGGTGCACCCGGTACTGCTTGCCGTCAATGTTTTGTCCTTCTTTCAATTTCGCGACAATATCGGGCTCTCCGGCCAGCGCCATCAGGGTCGGCACCCAGTCCAGATGGCTCATGATCTCGTTGGAAACTTCACCAGCCGGGATCTTGCCGGGCCAGCGCACTATGGCGGGCACCCGGTAAGCGCCTTCCCAGTTGCTGTTCTTTTCGCTGCGGTAAGGTGATATCGCTGCATCCGGCCAGGTGTTGAAGTGCGGCCCGTTATCCGTGGAGTACATCACGATGGTGTTCTCAGCCAGGCCCAGTTCATCCAGTTTGTCCAGCAATTTACCAACCGTATCGTCGTGTCCCATCATCGTGTCGTTGTAAGGCCCCTGGCCGGAACGCCCGAGATCGGAAGCCTTGGTATGGGTGCGAAAATGCATGTGGGTCGCGTTGAACCAGATGAAAAACGGTTTATCAGCAGCGTGAGCGCGATCGATGAAATCGATAGTGGCGGCCAGGAATTCTTCATCCACGGTCTCCATCCGTTTGCGGGTCAGTGCGCCGGTGTCCTCGATCCGGCCATCAGCGTAGGAGTGAATCACGCCACGTGGACCGAACTTGGCTTTAAACCAGGGTTGGGTTGGGTAGTCTGGATCCTCCGGTTCTTCTTCGGCATTGAGGTGGTACAGGTTGCCGAAAAATTCGTCGAAGCCGTGGTTGGTGGGCAGGTATTCATCCTTGTCGCCCAGGTGGTTCTTGCCGAACTGCCCGGTTGTATAACCTTTCGATTTCAACAGAGTTGCAAGCGTGACATCACGGTCCTGCAGGCCCAGTTCGGCGCCGGGCAAACCGACTTTGCTCAAGCCAGTGCGGAGCGGTGACTGGCCGGTAATGAACGAGGAACGTCCAGCCGTGCAGCTTTGGTCGCCGTAGTAATCCGTGAAGCGCATTCCTTCTTTGGCGATGCGGTCAATATTGGGCGTGCGGTAGCCCATCGCCCCGTCGTTGTAGGCGCTGATATTGTAAAGACCAATATCATCACCCCAGATGATCAGGATATTGGGTTTGTCCTGGGCCCAGGCTCCGCCCGAAGCGAACAGGCAAACAGCAATCAAGGCCAGTGCGCTGATACGGCCTTCTGGAAATTTATCAATGTGTCTCATATTGGTTTCCTCTTTCATCTGTATCTTGTATCAACCCAGCAACGGGAATTTTCGTTTTTTCGCCAGTCTGTCCATACCCGCCTGAATCATTGACTCGATCTCATTGTATATTTCACCCACGTACTCGTTGTCATTTTCCTTATCCCGATCCGTATCCAGGTAGATCGGCTCAAGAAACTCCGTACGAATCTTGGCTGGCAGCGGAATATGCTGGAACGGCGTAAGGTGCAACTGGATTCCGAACGGCACACTCAGCGTAACGGGTGCGACTTCGCTGCGCATCCGCTTTTTGAGCCCCAGCGCCTTGGCCAGGCCGCGGCCTTCCGACAGAACAAACAGGGTATCGTGTCCACCCACCGTCGCCAGCGGCACAATCGGGACCTGTTCACGGATCGCGAGCCGGATAAATCCCGTGCGGCCACCCAGAACAGCCTGGTCGCGCTTGTCCCAGGAACGGTAGGCATCGACCTCCCCTCCCGGCCAGAGAATCACGTCATCGCCCTTGGCAAACGCGGCGCCAATGTTTTCCCTGGACGGGGAAATCGTACCCATGCGGCGGAAATAGGTTCCCAGCCCCGGAGCGCTCATCAACACGTCGTGCGCGGTACCATGTAAGCTTCGTTCTTCCCCAAAATGCCGCCACCAGGCCAGTGCCACGGTCCAGGCATCCATCGTCAACGGGCCGCCCGAGTGAATTCCAATCAACAGCGACGGATCATCAGGGAGGCGTTCCCAACCGTTGATTTCAAGCCGGAAATAGCAGTCCATCAGGGTGTTCCAGAGCGGCGCCTGCGCTTTCATCAGCTCCGGGTCCGGGCCATCGAGCCCTTCCCGTTTTCCAGGTCCTTTCAGTCGCAGGGCCTGGTTGACCTCATCCAGATTATCGAAGGCCTTCTGCAGCTCACCCGCAGCCTTTTTGCTGAGCTCTTCTCCAGCGACCCGTGGTGTTCTCTCGAGTTCTTCCAGCGCACTTTCCAGGTAGTCCGCCAGGTGCTGTGGATCCGGTACGGCATTGGGACAGGCCAACAGGCCAAAGTCAAGCCGGTCATCGTGACTGGTCACCGTGATGTTCAGCGCCTGCCCATCGATCAACATAGATATCGGGTACTGCTCAACCAGTTTGGCGCCATTAAGATACCGTAACTCCCTGGAACCAGGAACATTTGAAACAATCACGTTGGCGGCCGGTGCAACCCGGTCCGCTATCCCCAGTGCCTGGGTGAGCACCACCAGCCCGCTCAACAATTGCGTGTAATTGTCGGAGGCCCTTGCGGACCGGTCCTTGAGCTGAGCCTTGGCCGCGTTGACCGACGACTTGATGAGCTCCAGCCGCTCACCGGGGTCTTCAACGTCCGTTGCGAGCGTGCATACCATGACCGAAACATTATTGCCTGCCCCACCCTCCTTGCCAGACTTCAGGGCAACCGGTACCCAGGCTGTCATCGGTTTCCCGGGCAGATCGGCTGTTTCGGTTAAGTAGTCCCGCAATGCCCCGGCGCTTAGCGCCAGGACGATGTCGTTAATCGTTGAATCCGTCTCTTTACCCAGCGTCTTGATGCGCGACAGGGAGAAGCTCTTGACACCCAGCTTGCGGTTCTTTGAAATCGACTTGCCTAAAGGGGTCCTGGGAGCTGTGAAGGGGGCTTTGGCCGGGCTTTCCGACAGGTTCAGCACTTTCAGGCTTTCCTTTGCCAGCATCGCCGATAGTTCGGGAATCGTTCGGGCCTGTTCGACCAGGCCTGCCGAAACCTTGCCCAGGAGGCCAAGTATGCCGGTTGAGACTTCCGGGCTCTTTTTCTTTTGAGGTGGCTGCCAAAACGCCCTGGCAGCCTGCTCATCGGCTGACTTTAATAATGAGCCGACCAGGTACTCCATCGTCGCTACGCCATCAAGCAGTGCGTGATGCACCTTGAAATAGATGGCCACGCGCCTTCCTGAAATTCCTTCTATCAGGTAACACTCCCACAATGGCCGGGACCGGTCCAGTTGGTGCGAATGAATCCGCGACACCATCTGCAGCAGTTGTTTCGTGGAACCCGGCCTGGGCAGGGCGGCGACGTGGACGTGGTCGTCCAGGTCAAAGTCCGGATCTTCCACCCAATTGGGCAGGTCGAGACCGCCCGCCAGCTTGTAATTAAACGGTGGCGTGGCCACGGTGGCATCGTCCAGCCCGTCCATGAATTCACGCAAGAAATTTTTGCGGTAGCCTTTCGGAAGCTGAAATACCCACAGCCCGGCAACATGCGCCAGGTTAGTCGGGGATTCCGCCTGCAAAAATGCCCAGTCAACGGTACTCAGCCTTTGTTTCATGTGTAGTCCTATTTCAATTCACGCCGCAGAATCTTGCCCACCGCAGATTTTGGTAATTCCTCAATGAACACAACCTGTTTGGGCACTTTGTAGCCGGCCAAGCGCTCGCGACAGAAATTACGTACGTCATCTTCGGTAATCGAATCGTCCGTTTTCACGGCGAACAGCTTGACTGCTTCGCCCGATGACTCACTCGGCACTCCGACACATGCCGATTCCAAAACACCTGGCATGGCGGCAACTTCTTCCTCGATTTCATTGGGGAACACATTAAACCCTGATACCAGGATCATGTCTTTTTTGCGGTCGACAATCCGGAAATATCCTTCCTCGTCCATCACCGCGATGTCACCCGTTTTGAAGTAGCCGTCCGGTGTGGTCGCCTCAGCCGTGGCCTCCGGTTGCCGCCAGTAACCCGTCATGATCTGCGGTCCTTTGGCACACAGTTCACCGGACTGGCCCTGTGGCACTTCGTTGCCATCATCATCCCGCAATGAAATATCAGTTGAAGGCGCCGGCAAACCAATACCACTGCGGTACTCGGTTTGCTGCAGTAAGTTGAGTGTAAGGATGGGTGAAGTCTCCGACAGTCCATAGCCTTCCTTGATGTATTTACCCGTCAGGTTCTTCCATTTTTCGGAAACAGCCTGCTGAACGGGTGCGCCCCCTCCCACGGCCAGTTTCAGAGTCGAGAAATCGATATCGCTGAAGCCCGGCGTGTGCATCAGGCCCACAAACAGTGTGTTGACGCCGGTAAAGAAAGTGGGCCTGTTTTCCGCCCAGGTCCTGACGAATGATTCCATATCGCGCGGATTCGCGATCAGCACATTGGTAGCACCCAGTCTGAAAAAACAGATCGTGTTCACCATCAGAGCAAAAATATGATACATCGGGATCGCTGTAATGATCGTTTCCTCACCTTTTTGAAGTAAACCCGTATTCACGGCTTCGAACTGATTGACATTGGCCAGGAGGTTTCCGTGTGTCAGCATCGCTCCTTTGGACAGGCCCGTCGTCCCGCCCGTGTACTGCAGGAACAGCAGATCGTCCCGGCTGAGTTCGGGTTCGACGAGGTCGAGATCTGCCCCCGTGACAGGGCATCCATGAACGCAATGTTATCCGTCAGGCGGTCATCAACCGGGGGCGTGGGCAAGCCTTTGTCCACCAGATCATCCAGCCCAAACACGATCACGTTTTTCACGGCGGTTCGATCAATTACCTGGGCGAGTGTTTCAGTCGAGCCGGAAAAGATGATGATGGTATCGGCATCTGCATCTTTCAGTTGATGCTAGAATTCCCGCGGTGAGTACAGCGGATTGACATTGACCTGTATAGCACCTGTCCGGATCACTCCAAACATCCCAACGGCAAAAACCAGGGTGTTCGGCGCCATCATCGCGACCCGGTCGCCTTTCTTTATCCCCAGGTCATTTTGCAAATAGGCGGCAAAATCCCTGGAAAGACGGTCGACCTCCTGGTAAGTCAGTTCACTGCCGAAACTGCTGTAAGCGACTTTCTCGCCGTAACTCTCGACCGCGTCCCGAAATAATTCGTTAATGGAATTACAGTCAGATGTGTCGATTTCATATGGAATTCCTTCCGTATAACTTTTTTGCCAGATACGCTCGCCCATGACTGATTCTCCATATGAGGTGATTCTTTGCGTTATAACTCTTAAATCTAGCAGGTGCCGGAAGTTACTCCAAGATTTTATGTCGACTTCATGATGCCGCCAGCAGTTGCGCCGCGGGCGGGTGTATCGATCAGCACGCCGGGGTTCATCATTCCCTGCGGGTCCAGCGCCTGGCGGGCGCCGGCGAAAGCTTCACGAAACAGGGCAGGAGCCTGCTGGTCGTAGCCTGAGGGGCGATGATCGCGCCCAACCGCATGGTGGTGGGTCACCGTGCCACCGAGGCTGGTGACCGTGTCGTTGGCCGCCAGTTTGATTTCGCGCCACTTGTCGAGCATGGACGCCATGTCACCGGTTTTGCTGCCCACAGCATAGAAGGTGAAATACGGCGCCGGACCATCAGGATAGACGTGGGTGAAGCGGCAACTCAGCCGGCACTCACCGCCGGTCACTTCACGCAGGGTCTTGATCATGCGCTCTTTCACACCTGCATAGAACGCATCAAATTTGTCCCAGGTGATGGCGGTTTCAAAGGTATCGGCAATGACCCCGGCCGGCGTCAGGTAGTTGCGGTAATAGGGTGCGCGCAGGAACTGGTTGCGCCATGCACCGGCAGCGCCCTTGCGGTGTTCGCCCTCTTCCTGGGCACGCGCTTTGATGTCCGACATGGAGCGCTCGACCGCCTCCTGATCCCAAACGCCGCTGTAATCCGCGGCCAGTTCCAGCGCACGGTCAATCCAGGCGCGCAGCGGATGATCGGCGGACTCGAATGCCAGCACCAGCAGGGCGCTGACGCCGTCTCCTACCCCGTTCAACATGGCCTCCGTGGGATCCAACACGCGACAATTACTCGGGAACAGGCCTGACTGGCTGATGGCGCGCACCGCGGCACAGGCCTCTTTCATGCCGGGGAAGGTCACGCTGGCGGAAGCCCGGAACCGTGGCCGGTCCTGCAAGCGCATCCAGGCCCTGGTAATGAAACCCAGGGTGCCTTCCGAACCAATCATCATGCGATCCGGGGAGGGGCCGGCGCCGGAGCCGGGCAAGCGTCGGCTCTCCATAACACCGCTCGGCGTGAGCATGCGCACACTTTCCACGAAGTCGTCGATATGGGTGTAATTGCTGGCGAAGTGCCCGCCGGCACGGGTGGCGACCCAGCCCCCCAGGGTGGAAAATGCGAAGCTCTGGGGGAAATGGCGCAGGGTCAGGCCATGCGGCTTCAGGGCTGCTTCCAGTTCCGGGCCCAGGGCGCCACCTTCGATCAGCGCCGCCCGGCTGGTTTTGTCCACCTCCACCACCCGGTTGAGGTATTGCAGGTCGACGCTGATCACCGCGCCGTAGTCGCCGCCCACATCCGGCTCCACACCACCGCAGACACTGGTGCCACCGCCAAAGGGAATAAGCGCCGCACCGCAGCCGGCTGCAAAATCCATCAGCGCAGAGATATCATCCTCGTTTCGTGGAAAGGCCACCCAGTCCGGTGGGTTTGGCATCTCCCGCATTTGCATACGCACCAGATCGGCAAAGGATTTGCCGTAACCATGGGTGATGCGGTCATAGGGAGTCGCCGACAGGATCGGTGAAAGCGCGTCCGGAGCGGCTACCCGCGGCGCCGACAAATCAAAGTCCTTCAGCGCCGGTGCTGCTCCCGGTGTGTGTGTCGCACCAAGTCCGGCGGCTAGGCGCGCCACATGCTCCTCTTCGACCTGGCTCAAGGCCTCGTCCGCGTAGCCCCAACCCCAAAAGCAAAGCTCCCTGCGGTAAGCCAGTGTTTGCATTATCAGGGCCTAGGCTACTGCTTCACCCGATTCCAGTTTCAGACGCTCGGAATCGACTTCGTGTTTCCGATACTTGTCGATTGGAATCAAGAAATGTGCCAGCGCCGGCAACAGGATCAGTGCGCCAAACATGTTCATCACGAACATGAAGGTCAGCATCAGGCCCATATCACCCTGGAACTTGATCGGCGACCAAACCCAGGTGGCGACGCCAATGGCCAGGGTCAGGCCGGTGAATGAAACCGCCTTGCCCGTGGTTTTCAGCGTCTGGAAATAAGCGTCCTTCAGACTGAGCCCTCTGTACAGATAGGTCTCGAGCCTGCTGAAGATATAGATGCCGTAATCAACACCAATGCCGACGCCCAGGGCTATAACCGGCAGCGTGGCTACTTTTACGCCAATGCCAAGGTAGGTCATCAGGGCCTGCCCGAGTACGGAGGTCAATGCGAGCGGCAATATGATGCATGCCACGGCCCGGGGGGAGCGGAATGCCAGCAACACCAGGAAGGCGACAACACCGTAAACCCATGCCAGCATCTTGTACTGGGCCTGGCTGACGACATCGTTGGTCGCCGCATCGATACCGGAATTGCCGGCCGCCATTACAAATTTGACATCTCCTGTATCGAAGTCCTGCTTGAACCTCTCAACGGCCGCGATAACGCCCAGCAGCGTATCCGCCTTGTGGTCCTCCAGGAAAATCAGGACCGGCACCAGGTTGCAATCGGCGTTCATCAATCCCGGCGGCATGTCCTTGCCGCTGACCGATCCGTTCAACACCCACTGGTTGCGGGTGACCGTGGCCCACTTCGGGCTGCCTTCGTTGTTGCCCGCTATGGACCGCTTGGAGGCGTCGATCAGGGAAAAAGTCGCCTGCACACCCGGCACATCCGCCATCACCCATTCAAACAGGTCGACTGCGGAATAGGTGTCATAGGTGACGCACTGCATGTCCGTCGTCATGACCATGACGACGAAAACATCCGTGCTGGCTGTATAGTTTTCGACGATAAACTTATTATCCATGTTATATCGCGAATCCGCCCGCAGTTCCGGGGCGCCGGCGTCGAGATCACCGATTTTCAGATCCTGGCCATACCAGATGCCGAAAACAAAGGCCGCGCCTGCGAGGATGACCAGGATCCTGGCCACTTTCGGATGCGTGTATATGTTCGAGAACTCGCACAGCCGGTGATAGATGCCGCTGTTTTCGAACTTCTTCATCCGTTGAATCGCTTTATCACCGATGCCCAGGTAGGACATTACAACCGGAAGAAGGATGAGGTTGGTGAGGATCACGACCATGACGCCAACGCTGGCGGCAATCGCCAGATCCTGGATCACCTGGATCTGGATCACCATCAATGTGGCAAAACCGATACCATCGGAAATCAACGCGGTCAGGCCGGGCACATACAGCGAACGGAAGGCAAAGCGCGCCGCCTCTTCGTTGCCCCTGCCTTCAGACTTGCCATGCATGATCGCATTGATCATCTGCACGCCGTGGCTCACACCAATCGCGAACACCAGGAACGGAATCAGCATGGAGTAGGGGTCAAGGCCGTAACCCAGCACCTTCAACAGACCAACCTGCCAGACCACTGCGACCACGGAGCAGACAACCACGGTGATCGAAGCCGGCAGGCAGCGTGAATAAATGTAAAAAAGAATCAGCGTGATGGCTATGGCGATCAGGAAGAACATCGCCACCTGCCCGGCGCCGTCGATCAGGTCGCCCATGACCTTGGCGAAGCCGGTCATGTGGATCTTGATCTTGTCGTTCTGGTACTTGTCGCGCACCAGTTCCTCGAGTTGCCTGGAGATAGCGCCAAAATTAAGCGGCTCACCAGTTTCCGGATGTGTTTCCATCAACGGAGCGAGAACTATCGTCGAGCGGAAATCGTTGGCAACCAGGTTACCCACCTGGCCGGATTTCATGATGTTGGCCCGCACCTGCGCCAGGCTGGCCTCCGAACCATCATAGTCATCGGGCACCACCGTACCGCCGGTGAAACCTTCTTCGGTCACTTCACCCCAGCGCACGTTCGGTGTCCACAGGGACTTGACACCGGAACGGCCAACACCAGGGATGAAGAACACTTCGTCACTGATCTGGCGAAGTGTTTCCATGTATTCCGCTGTGAAAATGTCACCCTCGGTTGTTTCGACCGAGATTCGCACGGCGTTGCCAAGACCCGTCAGCTCGTCCTTTCGCTCCATGTAAGCCGCGATGTAGGGGTGCTTCACGGGCACCATTTTCTCGAAGCTGGCATCCGGCCGGACCTTAATCGCGGCCGAAGCCAGGTAAACGGTGACCAGCAGGAAGGCCAGCAATACCCATAAGCGCTTGCCGAAAATTATTTTTTCAACGACCGATTCGGCTTCCAGGATGGCATGCTCGACCTCATCAAAGGCGTCTCTTATTTTGTGTTCGCTCATTGTGCCTGCCTCACTGTTCTGCAGAAGTGCTTGCCAGGGGTGACCCGCTTGCATCAGCTTTGCGGATTCCTCCCATCCCGACGAGAACTACGTTTCCGTCGCCACCTTGTACCAGTCCGGAGATCACCCGCCGGTCGGGGTTCTTTGCCTGGCTGAAAGACTTCTGGCCCGGTACGCGGGCAAGAATTACTCCACCCTGCCCGGCCAGCAAGACTGTTCCGTCGGCAAGCAGCATGCCGCTCATTAGCGTGACCGTCGTTCCTGAATCCATTGGCTCCCAGGTCTCGCCCCGGTCGGTGGAGCGGAACAGGTTGCCGCGCAGACCGTAAGCCAGCAATTCATAGTCTCCGGACCCGTCGGGAACGACTACGATGCCGTAAAATGAGCCCTCGTATCCGGGCTCCAGGCTATCCCAACTTTCGCCGCCATCGCTGGAGCGATACACGAACCCGGACTCTCCGGCGATATAGAGGTTACCATCCGGCGCTGGGGTGATTTGATTCAGGTGGAATGCCTCGGGGTTATCCATCCGGTCTGAAACGAGTGTCCAGTTCTGCCCGCCATCATCGGTATGCAGCAACATGCCGTAGGAGCCTGTCACGAAGCCTTCGCGTTCATTGCGGAACCAGACATCGAGCAGGGGACGGACGGGGCCTGCTGTTGTGTCATCCACCGCGCCTTCGAGCATGAACTCCGCCTCTTCCAACATGAACTCGGCATCTTCGAGTTCATATTCATCCGGATCTTCCTGGGACTGCAACACTTCCAGTTCGTCCCTGACCTGCTCCACGATATGTTCAGCCACGGCCATGATTTGCTCATTCAACTGGTGCCCGTCCAGCTGTTTCTGCCAGGTCTGTCCGCCATCGTCCGAATGCAGGATCAGACCATCGTGGCCCACGGCCCAGCCTTTTTCCGGAGTCGGGAAATGGATGCTGGTCAGAGACACCGAAGCAGGCACCGACGCCTGCGTCCAGCTCTCACCGTCATTGCCGGAAACGATAATCACACCATAAGTACCCGCGGCGGCCAGCGAATGGTCTCCACGGGCGGTCACGTCCAACAAAAGCGTCCTGGTGGCCATGCCACTCTGAACGGCTGGCAGTTCGAGCAAGTCGATGGCGAATGCCGACGCAGCGAATCCCATCACCGCAACTGCCAGTAGCGGGCGCAGTGGTTTGCAATTGATAGAAAACATCATGAATTCATCCTTACGGTGGCAGCCGGCAGGTGTTCGCAGCAAGCCGAAAAAAATAATGCCAGGGACCGATAATATTCCGGCCCCCGGCACTGATCAACAGAATTTAACGTTTACCAAGGCGTCTGAGAGCACCCGTAGTGTAATCCTTGCGCGACATCTTTTTACCAAACTGGACGGGTTCTTTTTCCGCATTGGTCAATCCCATCGTGATATAACGTCCGTCATTCAGGTCCATCACGGTTTCCGTTGTCAACCAGGGCACGTTTACATTGTAGTACTGGATCTCATGCGCCTGACCGATGCGCCAAAGATTCAATTTACCGTCATACTGGTCCTTCACTGCCACCTGCCAGGTGTCCTCATCCAGGAAGAAAACGCGTTTGGCATAAATATGCCGCGAACCTTCTTTCAGAGTGGCCTCGACTTGCCACACACGATGGAGTTCATAGCGCACATAGTCTGGATTCATATGACCCTTGGGATGTATATCCTTCAAGGACAGGTCGGGCGAGTGAAGTCTGTAACTGTTATACGGGATATAAAGCTCTTTCTTACCCACGAGCTTCCAGTCAAAACGATCGGGAGAACCGTTGATCATGTCGAATTCGTCCGCTACCCGTGTACCATCTGCACCTTGGCCGGGACCATCATAAGCAACCTGGGGTGCCCTGCGCACGCGGCGCTGACCGGCATTGTACAACCATGCACGGCGGCCATCGGTCACCTGGTCCACGGTTTCATGCACCAGCAGCACTGTACCCGTCAACTGTGGCGGGGAGTGGATGGCGTAGGTGAAATAAAGCAACACGTTCCGGTCCTTGACAGGGTCCTTGCCTTCCTGGAGAAAGTCAGGCCAGGTCATGGTATCGGTGATCTGTACCGGCACAAATGCCCCGTTGGCCTGGACCGGTACGTGTACAGAAGTCCGTTGCGCGACCCCGCCACGATAACGGGTCAGGTGGTTCCAGAATACTTCATAAACGTTTTGTGGAATCGGGAAGGCATGGGCGACCGCGAAGTTCACCACACCATTACCGTCATTCACCAGTTCGGCGGTGGCGCCGTTTTCACGCACTTTCACATAGACGTCTTCCGGAAGTGCCGCGGTCCGGCGGGTCTGGTAGATATTCATCTTGTAAGTGTCCGGGTATTTCTTGAACAGCGCGACCTGGCCTGGAGACAGGTTTTCGACATATTGATCGACATTGTCCGCGGTGATGGTAAACAGGGGCTGGTCATCCGGGAACGGATCCACCAGGTGTCCTCCTTCGACATAGCCCGCCGGCGCTTCCGTCAATCCGCCCGTCCACTCGGGAATGGTGCCTGCTGCATTTCCAGCCCGCTCCGAACCCATCGGGGTCAGGTCTTTATCCAGTCGTGCCAGTTCCGATTCCGGTACCTTGGCGACCGCAGTGGCCACGCTCAGCGCCAGTGCTGCAGCAATTGCAGCTTTTGTGTAAATGTGTTTCATATTCCTTAACTCCTTAAGCTGAATGCGTGATCAGAAATCTGCTGCGAAAGTAAGCGAGAAGAAATCCCGGTCTGTTGCCGTATTCGCGACGCCGCCCATGAACCAGGTATAGGCGATTTTTGCGCGGTACTTGGTCAGGTAGTTCGCTCCCAGTGAAAGACTGAGTGCCTTGCGGCCATCCACAAACGATGGAGTGGGCGAAGTGCCGTTCACGTCATGCGACCAGGCGATGCCGGGTATGAGTCCGACGCCTGCAAATACGTTGGGATAATCCCCAATGGCGCGGATGCGATAGCCCCAGGAATTGGAGGTCACGAAACCTCTATCGCCGATACCCGCGGGACCGCCGGTAGTCGTATTAAAAATATTCGACGGCGCGCCAAACGTGGGATTACGCCCATAGGGCATTTCTGCAATCGACGGCAGATCATTGACGCCGACCCAGGCTACTTCACCGATAAAGGTGATCCGCTGTGCACCCAGGGCCTGGTCCCAGAAATAAAGTGCGGTAGTTTGCGCCTGGCTAACATCAAAGCGGTCCCAACCTTTTGCCTCGCCATTGCCAGTGGTCAGAAAATCATTCCAGGCGGTGCAGACACGGTCACCGAATTGACCGTATATCGTGTATTGAAGAGGCGTTCCGCAAAGCTGGGCTCCGGTCGCCAACAAACGTAACGTCGCCGTCAGTTCCGTGGTGCCGTTCACACTTACTGGCATGTCTTTCTTGTAGCTGACTTCGCCGGACAGGGCCACCACACCGACATTTGTTGCAAAGCTCAACCCATAGATATCGATATCTTCCGGGTATTCCATCTGGTAGTACACCGGTGCAGGCTGTCCGCCCAGAACGGAACCGGCAGCCGCGCCTTCCAGATTATAGCGCACGTTGATGGCCGGCAAGCGACTGTGCAGTCTCTGGTAGTAGAGACCAAACTCGGTATCGATCTTCTCCACGTAGTTCCTGACAGACAGTCCCCACTGCCCGCTGTTACTGGGTGTCAATGTGTTGGGATCCTTGCGTGCGTTCATAATGTGCAGGGCAACCTGGTCTGGAAAAATATTACCGAATTCCAGATCATTACAACCCTTGGCTGCGAAGTCTACATTCGAGAAGTAGGTGCCGCATCCGTCGAGCACTGTTCTTTTCCATTTGAACTGGTAGAAAGCCTCGACGCTCCAACCGCCACCCAGGCCCAGGTTGCCGTACAACAGGGGGAGTGGAAGCAGGCCTTCCTTGATTTCCGCGCCGGGGCGCCTAAAAGCCGACACGTCGATGGGGTTGAGTATGTTTACGCCCTGGATAAACGTGGCCTCGCCCCAGTTCACTACCTGGTTCCCAAGCCGGACATCCAGGGGATTGTCGCCCAACTCAAAGCTGCCGTAGGCGAACAGATCCAGCAATACGAGTCCGGAAAACTTGGCAAATTTAGCGAAATCGTCATCATTAAGTTTATCACCCGGGACATAAAAGTTCGGCCCATGGCCGTGCGGCATGCTGCGGTTTTCCAATGCGAAGTCATACCAGTACTTGATGCGGCCGAAGGCGCCGAACTGGCCATTGTCGATCTGGATTTCGGAGGTGCCCTTGATGATGTTCGAGAAAACATCACCCTTGTCAAAGTTCAGGTTGCCGTCATCCGTGTTTTGTGACCAGGACGTTCCACCGTTTGGAGGCGCGATCAGATCAGAGTCCGGATCCTCCCCCCTCCAGGAAATTCCGTAGCTGATGGTATTGTCCCAACTACCCGACCAGTCTCCCCAATCGAACTGAACGGCATATGCAGGTGAAGAAACGGCCAGCGCCGCAGCGATTGCCAAAGTGCAACCCCTCAGCTTCAAGCCTGTGCCTGTTTTATTTTCCATATTGGTCTCTCCTCTAGGTGGTTCTAGCCTCACAGACTAGCATCCCAGGAAAGGTCATGCACATTGAGAAGGTGCAAAGCGGTTATTGTTGGTGTGAAGGACGGTCAAAATTGACATAGGTCAATTTGTGATAGCATTTTCCTACGATGAGAAATCTTTCCGTACTTGATCTTGCCTTTCTTCTTACTGAGACTGAAGGCAGTCCCAAACACGTCGCGGGCCTCATGTTGTGCAAGAAACCGAAAGGGGCGCCGCGGAACTTTGGCAGGAAACTGGTCGAAGAACTCAAGACCCATGATGGCCTGACCGAACCCTTCAACCTGGTTGTTCATTTCCTTGGCTTAAAAGGTCCTCACTGGGAGCAGGTCGAAGACTTCGACATCGATGAACATGTGTTCTATCACAAGCCCACCAAGACGAGTAGCTGGCTGGAGGTCAAAGACTTTGTCGCACGGCTGCATGAGCCGGTCATGGATCGATCCCGGCCATTGTGGGAGTACCACCTGATCGATGGAATCGAAGGAGGACGATTCGCGGTATACACCAAGATTCACCATGCCTATGCCGACGGCGTGACGATGGCGGCCTGGCTGGGGAAAAGCCT
>Ga0164313_10003134_pt1 | contig 14764 bp, 12 predicted proteins | sample GuaBasSedimGuay4_FD_113735 | JGI IMG/M metagenome (GOLD analysis project Ga0164313, IMG submission 113735) | Subseafloor sediment microbial communities from Guaymas Basin, Gulf of California, Mexico - Guay4, Core 4569-4, 0-3 cm | ecosystem: Environmental > Aquatic > Marine > Hydrothermal vents... | reverse complement strand
ACGAGAAGGCAAACTCTGCAATTCGCTCCGATAACAGAGCCGTAGTACACGGAGCAGCACCTGTAGCTGCAGCGCTTCTGCTTGCTATGCTGTCGGTTTTTCCAGGATTGTTCGATTCGACTCTTACATCCCGTCTCGCGGTCTACCCGGTCTGCGCTCTGCTTGTCCTGTTCGCAGGTAGAAAACACATTCCTGTCTGGGCAGCGGGAGCTGCAGCACTGCTTTTATTTCTCTCCCTGATTGGAATGCTTACGGCTTCCATCCCGATACAGGGAATACTTCCAGCTGTGAAGTGGGTCTCCTTCGGGCTGATGATTGCCGGAGCGGCAGGGGTCGCAAAGGCTTTCGGCTCCCGGTCGATCTGGATTTCACTGCTGAGCGCATCAATAATAGCTGCAGTTATCGAAATACTTGTCCGTAATGATAGTATATGGGGAAACACCAACAGGCCTGGAGTTCTACTGGCTGTCGGATTTGTAATAGCGGTAACAGGCGCGGGATTCAGAAGAGCCTGGATAAGGATTCCCGCAGCTATCCTTAGCGGCACTGCTCTCGTTCTCACTAATTTTGTTCTCGCATGGATAGCTGTGATTCTGGCACTGCTCTGGTTTTTCTTGAACCTGCGGAAGGAACTTCATCCCGGAGTTGTCATTGGAGTTCTTCTCGCAGGTCAGCTTGTCTTAACGGCTGTTCCCGATATCACTCGAAGTATCGCTCCTTCTCTGGAAATCAGGTGCCGTACATGGCAGGCGGGAACCGGCCAGCTGATGCGGAACCTGCCGATGGGAACCGGTACCGGTCAGTCACGCCTGACCCTTATTCAGGATGCCGGTGAGAGGGTGCAGATACTCGCCGGGGATCCTGAGAAAAGGATAGATCACCTTCATTCCGATATCCTTACTCCTCTGGTGGAATGGGGACTTGGAGGTTTGCTTCTTATCTGTCTTGCTGGATGGCTGATAGTACGAATAAAACACTTTGCAACTATCGAGGGAGCCCTTCTTCTCTGCATATTTCCTTTCCTGGCCGCTGATCTGCCGCTGGCAACTCCCCTTGGAGCTCTTCCTGTTGCTCTCTGTATCGGTGTTATCCTCGGCAGGCCATCGGGAGACAGAACGATCCGTATCCCATTACCCGTACTGCTTATTTTACTTGTTGCAGCTCTTTTCTGGAGCACGGTAATTGTCAGGGGCTACAGCCTCCTCGAACGTGGTAGAGTGTCTGGTCTGTCCGGCACCGGATCAGCCGACAGCGCTGCGCAGACACTCGAGAGTGCATCTTCATGGATACCGTTCGAAGAGAGAACCTGGCTTTTTCTTGCCCGGGCTTATCTTGATGACGGGATGATACTTGCAGCCGGTAATGCTGCCGGGAAGTTCAACAGCATCTATCCTTCATACTGGAAAGGATGGACGCTTCAGGCGCAGTCAGAGGCTGTATGCGGAAAAGATGAAGAAGCAGCCGAGTCGTTCCTGAATGCTCTTAGGGTTGCTCCCGTAACCCTTCCCCAGCGGGGTATTCTTGCATTGAACGCGGCAGCATTCCCTCCCGATGATGTTCAGAACCTGGTCATGATAGGAGAAGTCTGCTGCGAGATGGTACACCAACCGATACAGGAAACAGCGGAAATGCTTGTTACCCGGGCCGCAAGGCTGGTCAATATAGCGGAGGCACTTCCACAATCCGAAGGAGCTCTTACCGAAAGAATGCTTATCATAGCTGGTGAATACCTTCTCAGAGTGCACCCTAATGGAGAGGGTTCCACTCCCGGATTCGAGGCTGTCCTGCTGCGGATCCGCAATCTGGCTTTTCTGATCGATCTGGATAGATTGAGCTGTGACCTCCACGATTTCCTGGTTGAATGATTATTCTTAAGCGGTCACATAATGAGTATTGACATCTGGTTTTTATTTAGTAAATATAATAGTGATAAAGATGGTTGAACAAAAAGGAGGAGAAATTATGCGGTTTATGTTTATACTTATCTGTATAGCGGGTGTTGCTTTTGCATCCAATACGGATATCAGCCCGAATCCGGGTACACCTGGAGCAGCCGATGCTGACCTTACTCAGCTTGACTACTTCGATATCGAGGCTCTAGGCGCTTCCGTTTACAATGTCGGCGTGGGTTTCGATGGCACGAATTTCTGGGTCACTGACGGCGCCGAAGTCGGCGGTTCAGGTGACAATATGATCCATATCATAACCGGTGTTGCCCCTCATACACTGGTTACGAGTGTCGAACAGAACGGTACCTCCAGCTGGGGTCTGCGTGACATGTGCTGGGATGGCACCTACATGTATGGCAGCGAAAGCACTATTGTGCAGTACTACGATGCATCCTATGCACTAGCCGGTGTCTACACTCACAGCGCTGTCAGCCCTAACAGAGCCCAGGGCTATGACGGCACTTGTTTCTACACAGGCAGTTTCAGCGTAGATATCTACCAGGTAACCTGGGATGGTGTCTCCGGCAGTTCCGCATCCTCAACAGTATGGTCCAGCGCAGTCGCTAACGGCGGTCTGTACGGATTAGCATGGGATGCCGGCGGCAACTGCATGTGGGCTTCAACAGCTTCTTCTGATGGCATGCTTTATCAGATCGACGCTGCAGGTGCTCTCATCACTTCCTACGATATTTCGCCTGAGTCCCCAACTGCTGGTGGATGCACCATGGCTGACTACACAGTCGATGTCGATCAGCTCTGGGTTCTCGCTCAGGGTGATCCTGACGGTGTATACTGCTGGCAAACCACTGTATCTCTTGAAAGAGACACCTGGGGATCCATCAAGACTGTATTCTAGGTCTTATACACAACTTGTTCTGACGGGAAGGGGCTTCTGCCCCTTCCCTTTTTAGTAGCCGCTATGTTGAATGCCTGCAGAATTGTATATTTCAATCCTGTTTACAAAATCAGCATGATCCATCAATTCACTGAGTTTCGTTTTTGCATGAATAAAAAGGGAGGCTTCTCTTGAAACCAATTCTGACCACGCTCATAGTATCGGTATCAACCCTGTTATTCCTTATTTCAGGATGCCTCGGTTCTTCCGCCGCGAACGGAGATACCTGGCTCATTATCGTCGGAACGGACACCGTAACGGTTTCCCGGATCGGAGAAGCATGGAATGGACTGGATCAGGAGCAGCGGGAGTATTTTACAGGAAATACTGATCCGGTCGGGCAGTACATACTGACTTATACAAGAAAACTTATCCTTCAGACGGAACTTGAAACCGAAGGTTACCTGTCAGATCCCGGTATAGTATCCGGGAGTGATTCGTGGCTTGGGTTCATGACAGTTAAGAGAGCCCATGACTACTTTTTGTCAGTTGCTGAAACTGCGGTTACCGTATCCGATCTTCAGTTTTACAGAGATCACATCGGCAAATCCGTCTGGTACACACTCAATCCGGGTACCGATTCATCGATCTCTCGCGGACCTGACCACCTGCCTGAACTCAGTTTCGGGCTTGCCAGCCATCTTGACACATTATCCATTGGGCAGGCCGGCAGCAGTGAATCCGGAATCATAGCGAGACTCGATTCAGTTGAAGTAACGGACGCTGTTCTTATTTCCGAGGCACTTGCAGACACCGCGGCCTGTAATCGAATGGCAACCAATCGTATTGCTAATGGTAGAAACAATCGGTGGATGAACGGGATCAGGAATTCCATGGTAGAGGAATACTCGATTTCAGTGGATACCGCCGCCCTCAGCAGACTTGTTGATTTCTATTCGGGTAATGGAGAACTGATCGAAGAAATCGTTGTAGAGTCTGATCTGGGCAACTGGAGCGCAGCCATGGTGAGAGATGAGATAAATTTTCTGCAATCAAGGATCTATGTGCAGCCAACGTCCTTGACATGGCAGTTCTATTTCATCGAGAATCTTATATTCGGCTCATTTCTTGCAGAATCGCTGCAGCAGGCGGCGCCCCTGCTGGTTGATTCACTTCGAGTAGAAGCTGAATCCTATTTGTTCGATCTGGCATCTGAGAAATACTATGATGACATGGTTTCTTCAGAAGTTACCGTTACCGGGTCTGATATCGAGGAACAGTTCAACAATCTCGAAGGACCCTTCATCATTGAAGAGATGCGTTCAGTGCAGGCTGTTATTATACCTCCGGATCATATGGAGGATTACAGGGCCGCAATACGCAATGGAAGCATTGATGATTACGCAGCAACACTTAATGGACTTCTGTATCTTGCGGTAGATTCAGCTCGCCCGCAGATTACCCGGTTATTGAGAATGAGCGATATTCCGGGCGGCTTCGGTAGAGAGGTGTTCCTTATCGATCGATCTGACACAACAAGCTGGACAGGCCCTTTTCAACTGACTGAAAGTACAGGGCATGCCCTGTTCAGGCTGATCGATGTTGTACCGGAAAGAGAAGCCCTTCTGGAGGAGGTCAGAATCCCCCTCGAATTAATGGTCCGCACCAGACTTGAAGAAGAGGCAACCGTAGCATTGATGCAGCGGCTTGAATTTAAATATGAACCCCGGGTAAATGATGAGGTCCTTGAGAATCTTCCTGTCGACCCCGGTCTCTGGGAATCTCTTTAAAAACCTGGAGGACTCTGCGGTTTGAGTGAACGTGAAGAGGGGGTAAAATGGATTACTTCGAATGGATTCTTGTAATGTTCACCTGCGGGATGGTGAATTTCTTCATTGCTTTATCATCTTTGAAGAAGTTTCTAGCCCTTAATTCAGGTATCGACAGCCTCTTGAACCTTGAGAATCTGAAAGAAATGGTTCGAAAGCAGATGTATCAGGCGCTTCTGGCTATAGTCTTCTTTGGAGGTATGGGTGTTCTGGGCTGTATCGGAATAATAACCCGAAGACTTGATTCCACCCAGTTTGTGCTCTTTCTCATACTGAATGGAATCGTGTGGGCTGCAGGGAAATCAGCGAAATCAATCGAGAAGAGGGCGCAGAACCTCTCCGTTTCAAACCCGAACCTCTCAGATGAGTATAAGTCTATCTGCAGAACCTGGATCAGAAAACCCTTTCCGGATTTCTGATTTCTCACAGGTTTTGTTACTTTTTAAGCGTTTCTCTGAACCTTGACATTGGTTCGGGGAATGTTAAACTCAATGAAGTTCAGATATTCGAATTTCCTTATATGCATTTTCAACTGTACTCGCTTTTTCTGAACCACGAAAAGGAGGAACTATGCAGGGTGATGTGATTCTGGATTGCAAGGGGTTATCGTGCCCGATGCCTATTCTGAAACTGGCTATGGCAATCAAGAAGCTTGAGGTCGGAAAGGTTCTGGAGATGTACGGCACCGATCCCGGATCCAAGGATGATGTGCCGGCATGGTGCGGCAAAACCGGCAATTCTCTTCTTGAGGTCGTTGATACTGAAGATGGGTTTACTTTCTTCATCCGTCGCGAGAAATAGGTTTGCGAGTCAATGTATTTAGTGCGGAAGAGCTGGGATTGAATACCCCTGACGACCGCTTCATTTTGCCAAGGAGATAACGATGAGTGAATCCGGTGCAAAGAAAAAAGGAAGCCTTCGTGAACTGTACGATGTGTTTTTCTCCAAATCGTGGCCTATGTGGGTGGGTGGAATCCTGCTCGGAGTGGGTAACATCTGCCTTTTCATAGTTCTTAAACCATGGGGCGCCTCCGGTGGAGTCAAGAACTGGGGAGATAACCTGTTCAACCTGATGGGCGGGGACTTTGCGAACATGGGAGCGGTTAATCTCTTCCCATACTCGGTTCTATGTATTCTTCTGATAATGGGTGCTTTTGCGGGAGCTCTATTCTCAAAGCAGTTCGCTCTCCGGTTCCCTCCTATAGGCGAACTCTTCAAAGGTCTGTTCGGTGGCCTTCTTATGGGGCTTGGGGCAGTACTGGGTGTGTCATGTACGATCGGCGGATTTTTCAGCGGTTGGCCTGCACTTTCGATGGGCGCTGTCGTTTTCACAATAGGCCTCGTAGCCGGTACATGGCTTGCTGTTAAGTACCTTCTTTTTGAAATCAACAAATTTCCAAAGCTGAGCAGCGGAAAAACACTGTCAATCCTTACCGCAGGCAAGGGTAAAGGTTCATGGCAGCCGATCCTCGGATTCGTAGTTGTAATAATAGGTCTGATAATCGCCTTCAGATATACCGGCAGCAGCAGTGTGCTTGCCTGGTACGCAGCTATCGGTCTTTACTTCGGTCTGGTATGTCAGCGGTCACGCTTCTGTGTCGTCCGGGCACTGCGTGAGCCTTTCATGTCCGGCAGCTCCAAACCAGCACTCGCGGTCATGGCGGGTATCCTGGTCTCGATGTTCGGATTTGTCGTAATCAAGTTCATGGGTATCAGAGGCGAAATGATGTGGGTCTGGCCGCACTTCTGGGTGCCTGCCATCATCGGAGGAACGATCTTCGGATTTGGAATGACCATTGCCGGCGGATGCACAGTTGGCTCACTGTGGCGTGCCGGTGAGGGACATATCAAACTCTGGGCTTCGATAATCGGTATGATGGTTGCAATGCCCTTTACAGCGAAGTTCATCAAGCCTGCATTTTTCGATGCACTGCCTGACAGCATGAAGCAGATGTTTTTCCTGCCTGAAAAGATCGGGTACGGACCGGCAGTCGGTGTATTCCTGGCTATCATGCTTCTCTGGTATCTCTTCGTGAAATGGAATGAGCGGACAGGTAAGTTCTCAGCGTATTAGAGTAAACATCCTGAGCCGACTGATCTGATCGGAAGAAAAGCTGACAGGGACGAGAGAATTCTCGTCCCTGTTTTCCGTTGCGCATCCCGCATTCTTGACCGGGGCTGCAGTTCTGAATATCAGTTATGCGGAAACGGAGAGGTGATATGCCGAAATATGTCGGGAAGTGCCCCAGCCTGCGTGAAGCTGATCTCTACACCGGGTGCCCGTTTAACTGCGTTTACTGTATCGGGAAGCAGAGACACTCTGAAGAAGTCAGGCCGACAGACCGTGAGCGGGAGATATTCGACAGTCCTCTGTCCGATGTGCCACTCTATCTCTCCCCATGGACTGATCCATACCCTCCATGCGAGGAAGAGTACTGCCGGACCGGTTCGCTGGTAAGGCACCTCTCGGGAACCGGGCAGCCGTTCTACATCATAACAAGGAGCCTTCTGGTAAGAAGAGATATCGACCTGATACGGAATAGCACTCGTTCTTTCGTCGGGATTTCGCTGAACACTCTGGACGATAAAATTACAGAACTGCTTGAACCCGGAGCTCCGAAAGCCGGAGAGAGAGCCGAACTGATCCGGGATCTGGCTGAGATGGAAGGGCTCCGGACTGTTGTAAGAATTGATCCGATCATACCTGGAATCACGGATGGGGAGAGGCTGTCTGCGCTTCTGCAGTGGGTGCTTTCGGTAAAGCCGTTCGCTATTGGTCTTGAAACTCTGAGGATGGACGGGTTCATTGCATCAAGGATGAGGAATTCGCTTCCGGAGGCGGTGTTCGATCGCATGATTGCACATTATCCGCTGCCCGGTGATGTCCCGGTTCATCCTGCGGAGGAATGGCGCCTGCCGCTTTTCAAACAGATTGCATCGATGTTCGAGAAGACGGATATCAGGGCATGCTTCTGCCGTGCGACACTGCCCGAACAGATCACGCCATGGGACTGCAGGGGAGGGTACTGATGGTGACCTCCCTTTACCTGATGCCTACATGTGAATGTAACTGTGCGTGTACCTATTGCTACTGCCCTTCCGGAGGGAAACCTGGTGACCCTGGTCTGCTCAGAAGAGCAGCGGAATCATTTACGGATCATATCCGCAGATCCAATCCGCAGGCGAGACCTCAGATAAGGTTCACCGGCGGGGAACCCTGGCTCGAGAAGGAACTGCTATTGGATGTAGCCGATCTTTTCCTCTCGAGGATTCCGGATGGATTAGTGGTAGTAAATACTAATGCTACTCTGCTTCCTGCAGATCGGCTCAGCGGTTTCAGGGGGGATGACCGATTGATAAGCGTGGTCTCACTTGACGGTCCGGAGGCTCTTCACGATTCAAGGCGGAGAACCGCTGATGGTCGGGGTACTTTCCGAAAGGTCATCGAAGGTGTGAAAATGCTGATGGATCTGGATCTCCCTGTTTATCTGAATGCGGTGCTTGATACTGAGAGTTCCCGTCATCTTACGGAATTGCTGAATTTCATCTCTTCCGAACTTGGCCTGTCGGAACTTTCGATCTCCCTCCTTTATCGGGAGACAGATCCGCTCTCTCCTGCGGAACGCTACAGCCTTCTGAAGAATGCTTACTCGGAAGCTTCTTCCCGATCGATCCGGCTCGGAGGTCATCACAGACTTCTTCCCGGATGCTGGATACCTGAACTCAGGTGCAGTGCAGGCAGCACAACTGCGCTGATCGATCAAGATGGGATGGTTCATGCCTGCCAGAGATTTGTCGGCCGAGCCGAACCCGATTGTATCTGGACTGAAGATTTCGACTGGAACAGTTTTAAATCCGGGCAGCAGTGCGGGTCAGTGTGCGGCAGTGACGACGACTGCTTTGTCGGGAAGAAGCTGCATGAGCTGTACACGCAGAAGTACCCCGAATATCTTGTTTCGCATGATCTTGACAGGGTTCTGTTCGGGGTTCTGGCGTGAGACTCTGGAGGCCCTCTGACGATCTGCGGAAAAAAAACGTTCTGATTATGGGGCTGGGAACAAAAGACGGCGGTGTGGGTGCTGCCCTCTTCGCCCATGCGCGCGGCGCCATAGTAAGTGTGACAGATCTTCTGGATGAATCCGTTCTCGGGGATTCCCTTGCTGAGCTGGCAGGTATCGATATAAGGTTTGTGCTCGGCGGCCACAACATTGAGGATTTCATCAAAGCTGACCTGGTGATAAGGAATCCCGGCATCAAACGAAGCAACAGATTCCTGGCTGCAGCTTCGGATTCGGGCGCAGCGGTCGACAGCCCGACAGGTTTGTTCTGTGAGATCGCAGACAGACCATGGATCGGTATTACGGGCACAAAGGGAAAAAGTTTCACCACTCACCTTGTCAGCCATATTCTCCGCGCCTCCGGGGTGAAGACAGTGGCGGCAGGGAATAACTGTATCTCACCCCTTCGGTTTGTTGATGATGATTCGATCTACCCGGTTCTCGAACTTTCCTCCTGGCAGCTTTCGGAAATGAATCTGCACAGAAAATCTCCCCATATAGGCTGCTGGCTGAATTTCTTTGCCGATCACATGAACTGGTACAGTTCGATGGAAGAGTACAGGTATGATAAGGAGTCCATCGCGCGGCACCAGAGCCCGGATGACATCATTATCCTGCCTGTTGATGATCCGGCTTTATCGGAGATCCCCGGCAGTTCGGAAAGGTATTACTTTTCCTCGAACCATGTTCCACCAGATGGTACAAAAGGTTCTTTTCTGGAGGATGGCTGGTTGACGTGGAGGGATCCCGGGGTTGTCAGACTTGTCCGTGCTGATACTCTTCCCGATCACATGACGGTACCCGTCCATCTCGATCTCATCAATCCTGCGGTATGCTGTGCCGTTGCTGCAGGTGCAGATCCGCTGAACATTGCAAGGGGACTGGCCACATTCCCCGGCATACCCCATAGATACCAGTTCGCGGGCAGATACGGAAAAATCCGCATCATCAACGATTCCGCCGCCACAACGCCTGACTCAGTGATAAAGGCTATATTAAATCTGGACAGCGGGAAGCTCGTGCTGATAGCCGGAGGAGGGGGGCACAAGAATCTGGATTACGTTTCCCTTGCGTCACATATCAAAGCGAGAGTTCACCGGGTTATCCTCTTCAGAGATGATCCTGCGTCGATCAGGCTGAGAAGCGCATTAAGCGGGATGAATGAGAATCGGCTCAGCCTGGCGCGGGATATGAAAGAAGCCGTTAATATCGGAATCAGTTGTCTGGACCCGGATGAAGAGGGTACTCTGCTGCTCTCCCCCGGATGCAGCGGCGCTCCTCTCTTTGTCGATCTCTTCGTGAGGGGGGATCAGTTCATCTCGTGCATAAGAGCCTTTGCCAGCTCCGGGGGATCCTGATGCCGCGCCTGCTGGAAGCTCTTGCAGCCTTCATCCTCATTGTCATTACTCTTCCTCTCACCTTTGCTGCCCTTCTGATATCTTCGGTTTTCATCGGTTTTCCGCCTTTTCACCTGTCAAGGCGCATTGGACGGTATGGAGTTGAGTACACTCACCTGAAGATAAGATCCATGAAGAGCGGGAGGGAGACCGGACGGGTATTTTTCGAGGCGCACAGGATCAATTTCTGGGGAAGGCTTCTGCGCCGGTTGCATGTGGACGAACTCCCCGAGCTCTTTCTAATACTTATCGGCAGGATGAGTTTCGTGGGCCCGAGGCCGCTGCCCGCCTCTCTTTTGAGGGATCTGGACACGTCACTCCGCGAGACCGTTAGACCGGGCTGGACCGGTCCCGCGCAATTATGGCTCCTCCGCAGGGGTAGCCTCGATAAGAGATTACAAATCAGGCTCGACTCCCGCTATGTGGCCCGGCGCAGCCCCTGCTACGACCTGAAAATCCTGTTGGCCACATTTTCAGGAGTGTTCAGGTCCCGGGCGATGAATCTCGACCCGATTGGATCGGAGGACCGAAAGTCCTTCGGAGCCGATCTGGAGCAAGATGAAACCTCCTTACCTTACAAGCAGGAACCTCGTTCCTGAAAGGATGCCGCTTCCTTTATACCTTGCGAAATAGATACCGGTCCCACCCTCCCATGAGAGTGTATGGTCACCCTGCGGCAGCTCTCCATCAAGGATTACTGCGACCACTCTGCCGCTGATATCGAAAATCTCCAGCGATGCTTCTCCTCCCGGGTGGGAGATATGGAAGACCGCTGAGCCGTTTGCCGGATTGACTGCCATCGTGAGGACACCGGGGGCATCTGGGATATCCCCTTCAGCTATTCCGGTCTGCGAGGCGCTGAAGAATACGTTGACGGTATCGGCGCTCTCCGGTATGGAGGAAACCTCTACATATGTATCCTCGAAGGAGTAATCCCTGCTGTCCGGAACTGTCCAGTAGTTGAAGATATCTGCGTTCTGGGAGGGCGGACCCGGGAACGGATCCTCCTGGTCGCCGTAGCCCTGTTCCTGTTCGAGCTCCCAGAGGCCGTCTGCCTGCTCCAGAGCCACATGGTAGTGTCCGTAGGAAGTGTGGCCGGGGTACCATTGGTTGTCGTTGCTGGAGGTGGCGTCGTCTACATGCCAGATGAGGACGCCCCACCCCGGGAGGGCGGAATCGTAGCCTATAGGCCTGCGGTTCTCGACCAGATAGTAGTCATTGCCGCCTGATCCATTTGTCCATAACCGGTAGATGGTTCCAGACATCTCCACGGAAGGGACATCATAGTAACCTGCCGAAGTGATATTCACCGGAGTGGATATTCCGAGGCCGATCCTGCTCCACGCGCAGAAGTGGGCCGGGCTCCAGCTGTTCCCGTTGTAAAGGCCGAAGGACATGATGCCCCAGTCGCCTATACCGTTGGAGTCATAATCGTAATCGTAGAGGTCCGGCAGTCCCATTACGTGTCCGAACTCGTGGCAGAAGACTGCAGCGGATTTATCGCCGGGATTGTCATCGTACTCGTTCTGGACGCTGAAAGAGAAAACCTTCACTCCGTCGAAGGTTACACCGCCTCCGGGCAGGGACCAGGCGTGGGGCCAGATGGTCTGGGGGGTGCCGTCGAACTGACCGGCGAACATCACATTCACACCATCGACGTAACCATCGGAATCATTATCGTACTGTGAGAAGTCTACAAAAGGATCAACAAGCTCGCAGACATCTTCCACCATGCCCTGGGAGTTGGCGGGGTAGTATCCCCAACCGTAGTTATCATCCACATAGTATGCGTAAGTCTCCGGTGCTCTCTGCCAACCGGTGCTGGAGGGATAATCAAGTGTTACAATATCAATCTGACCGAAGGATACTTCACTGTAGTAATTCTTCAGAGAGAAGGTATCCGCGGCGAACCCCATGGAGTCGAAGTATACTGAAGGTGTCATGGCCACATTATCAGTGAAATCCACAAGCAGTATAAGGACATTCATCCCTTCGTCTGTGCCGCTCAGGGCACCATCCGGTCCGAACGGAGGGTTGTGCAGGCCGTATATCGGATTTGCCGCGTCCACGCCTCTGGTTCGGGCCTCGGCGTAGGATTCCAGGTAGAGCTGCAGATTCGTTTCACTCCGTTCCGTTTCCCCTGGGAACCAGGGAGGGGGTGGGGCTGCCTGCAGGCTGGCTGCAAGAAGCAGCAGGGATAGTAATGTCAGAGTCTTCATATACACTGCCTTCCATGATAATTCGTGATCACTGACACATGCGGAGTGTCAGCTGATGAGGTAGTAAATTCCGTAAATATCATAACACGTTACAAACACTACTTCAACACAATTTGTTCCGCATCACTAAATCTGCTGATTTCCGAAAAGCGGGCACCCTGCCTCAGATGACCGGCATGCGTCAAAGTGTTGACCGGCTGATGCAGAGTAGATTTGACGGACACACCGTTTCTTGGGTATTTTCCAGTCACTAGTTACAGTGTCACTGCTGCATTCACTTACTGTTCTGAAGGAACGGAGACTGAAGATGCTGCTGGTTCATTATTTCATGCCTAAACTCGCCCATAGTTCATATATGCTGGCGGGAAACAGAACCTGCGCTGTTATCGACCCTTCAAGGGATGTCGATGGTTACATCAGGGCAGCTGCGGACCATGATCTAAAAATAACTCATGTTCTCTTGACCCATCTGCATGCGGATTTCGTGTCCGGGCACATGGACCTGGCAGCCATAACAGGGGCTTCGGTGGTTGTGCCGGCATCGGCATGCTGTGCATTCGACCATATACCCGTCTCCGAGGGTGACAGTTTCCTGCTTGAGGACATGAAAATTGACGTAATAGAGACTCCGGGACATACACCTGAACACGTAAGCTACATTGTATCGGATACCGGCAGGGGTCCGGATCCAGCCGGTGTATTCTGCGGAGATACATTATTTGTCGGGGATGTGGGTCGGCCGGACCTGTTCCCGGATATGGCCGGGGAGCTTGCATCCCGTTTATATGACAGCTTGAGAAAACTCATGGAACTGCCGGATTTCTGCGAAGTGTATCCTGCGCACGGTGCGGGATCCCTGTGCGGCAGGTCAATGGGCTCCAAGTGGCGCAGTACAATAGGCTACGAACGCAGGTACAACGCCGCCCTGCAGATCGAAGACAGGGATGCTTTTATTCAATCCCTTACCACCGGAATGCCTCCGGCGCCGGATCATTTCTCCAGGTGCAGTGCGTTCAACAGAGCAGGACCTGCAACAACCTCCTCCCTCGGTGAACCTGAACCGATGAAGCCGGAGGAATTCAGAAAAGCCATAGGCGGCTCTAATTCAATTGTATTGGATGTACGGAGGTACGATGCCTTCGGGGGACAGCATATACCGGATGCTGTAAGTATTGACTTCGAGGGGAATATCCCCGTCTTTGCCGGCTGGGTTCTCCCCCCTGATGCTGATATCTACCTTGTCGCTACGAATTTTACTGAGGTTTTGGATACAACCTTATGGCTCAGAAGAGTAGGACTCGACAGGGTTATGGGATATCTGGACGGAGGGATGTTTGCATGGTCTCTTGCAGGTCTTCGGGCAGCTCATCTGCCTCAGTTGTCGGTAATTGAGGCAGATCTTGCGATCAGGTCATGCAAAGATGCTCTGATACTGGATGTGCGATCTTCCGCTGAGTATGACAATTCACACATCGATGGTGCTGTGAACATCCCTGCACCGGATCTGAGGACCCGCTTCAGAGAACTGGACCAGGATTCGGAGACCCTTCTTGTATGCAGCACCGGATACAGATCAGCTCTGGCCGGGAGTATCCTCCTGACTAACGGATTTGGAAAGCTTCAAAACGTTTCCGGAGGCATGAAGGGCTTCAATTCGGCAGCTCTTGCCCCTGCATGCCTGATGTGTTCAATACCTCATGGTCCGCGACTGTTCACGGGCAAGCTGCACGACCAGGTTGCGGTGAAGACCGGAGAGAAAACACGGTGATGGATTGGCCCGAAGCGGGAAGATGGTCACCATACATTGTTGGTGCGGGGATTGGTGTTCTCAGCTGGGTAACTTTTTTACTCTCAGATAAAGCTATCGGCTGTTCCACTGCATTTGCCAGAACGAGCGGAATGATCGAGAAGCTGTTCAGGGGCGAAAAAGTGAAAGAGAAGCCCTACTACAGGGAGTTCATTCCGGAAATCGACTGGGAATGGATGCTTGTTCTGGGGGTGTTTGCAGGCGCATTCATTTCCAGCGTTCTTTCCGGTTCATTCAGAATCAGTATTGAACATTCGCTCTGGACAGCATATTTTGGAGATACGCCGATCCTCAGACTTCTTGTCGCTCTTACAGGAGGTATTGTGATGGGTTTCGGTTCCAGATGGGCGGGAGGATGCACGAGCGGCCACGGAATAAGCGGAACTCTTCAATGGACCCTCAGCAGCTGGGTAGCAGCAATATGTTTCTTTGCTGGCGGCATTATCACTGCGCTGTTCATGTTTGAGGTTCTGGCAGGAGGCGTTTCATGACCCTTGATGCGCTTCATTCGAAAAGGGGCCTGCAGTTCACTATTGCGCTACTCTGCGGAGTAGTATTCGGGTTTCTGCTGCAGAAGGGAGGAGTCACCGATTACGATGTCATTATCGGTCAGCTTCTTCTTAAAGACTTTACGGTAGTCAAGGTAATGCTGTCAGCAGTTATCACCGGT
>Ga0164313_10003133_pt1 | contig 14766 bp, 20 predicted proteins | sample GuaBasSedimGuay4_FD_113735 | JGI IMG/M metagenome (GOLD analysis project Ga0164313, IMG submission 113735) | Subseafloor sediment microbial communities from Guaymas Basin, Gulf of California, Mexico - Guay4, Core 4569-4, 0-3 cm | ecosystem: Environmental > Aquatic > Marine > Hydrothermal vents... | reverse complement strand
CGTTCTCGGACTTCCGGGAAACGGGCGGGCTCGTCTTCCCGCACCTCATCGAGACCCACGTCACGGATCGGCCCCAGATCCTCAGGATCGCCGTCGACAAAATCGAGCTCGACCCCGACCTGGATGACGCGCGGTTCCGGCTTCCCCAGTAGCGCCTCCGCCCCGCCGAAGCCGCCGGCCGTGTTTGGAAGAGAACGACTCTGAAGGCGGGCTAACCTGGATTTCTCACCAGCTTCCTGCTGCGGTACAACTCCACCAGAAATTGGTCCTCCGAAAGCCCCGAAGGGGCGTCAGATTCATAGCCTGGGGCGTCAGCCCCAGGGTACAAGAGGTTCTCTGGAAACCAGCCCTGGAGGGGCGACAGATTGCGGCTGCAGCGTGAGCTGCAGCCTATGATCACCGATTGTCTGTCGCCGCTTCGCGGCTTATCGTTATTCTTTGACCTGATCCTGGGGCTGACGCCCCAGGCTAAATGTATGTCGCCGCTTCGCGGCTCGCCGTCGTGAACATGCTGTCAACAACGCTTCCAGCACCACATCGCGCAGAAGTCAGCATTGACGCACATCGTGACAGCCTCGCGACGCAAGGCGGTGATATAAGAGGGCTAAAGCTCACCCTACAAGCCGACGCGAACTGTGTGTCCGACGTAGGGTGGGCCTTGGCCCACCTTCAGTCTCGCCGCCGGTTTTTCAAGAGGCTCAATATCCAACGGTCGAGGTATGGATGGCGAGATTGGGATCGGTGGCAACCATCCTCACTCGTAATGGGTCCACATACGGAGGATCTTCACCGTACGGTCGTTCTTCAGCACCTGGTACACAAGCCGGTGCTGGATGTTGATTCGTCTCGAGTAGGCGCCGGTGAGATCGCCAACCAGTTTTTCGAACGGCGGTGGCGATTGGAACGGGTCCTCAGCGAGGATATCGAGTAGCTTCTGTGCTTTTTCTCGAAGACCGGTTGCCGCCACTTTCTTCGCGTCCTTCTGGGCTTGCCTGGTGAAGACGAGCCGCCAGCGGCTCACCAACCGGGCTCCTCGCTGCACTCATCGATGGGCTCGGCCATGCCTTCGCGGATCGACTCCCTCATCCCCGGAATCGAGAGCAGGTGAAGCGTTTCCTGGATAGCCCGCCAATCTTCTTCGGAGATGAGGACAACGCTGCCCCGCTTACCGGTGATCAGTATGGGTTCGCTCTCTTCGCGTGCCTGATCCACGAGCTTGTACAGCCTGGCCCGAGCATCGGTGACGGTGATGGTCGTCATGCTCACCTCTATCGATAACGTACGGTATTCCGTACGTAGTGTCAAGAGAAAATTTGTGGGCTAGCGATACACCTCGCGGCGTTGACCCACCCGCACGACCGAGATCAAGAGGTCGCCACCCTGGTACGCGTAGATTATTCGGTATGGGCCGACTCGAAGACGGCGGAAGCCCTTCCACTCAGCGCTCATGATCGATCCCTTGTGGGGATCGTCACGGAGGCCTTCGACCGCGGCAACGATGCGCTCGCGTTCACCCTTCTGGAACGCGGCCACCTCTTTGACGGCGCGCCGCTCCCAGCGAATCCGGATTTCAGTCGAGCTCGAGCTCTTTGCGCACATCGTCGTGATCGATCCACTCGGCGTCAGGATCCCGGAATCGGCTCAGGGCGAACTCGAGATCCTCGCACTCGTCGATGTGGCGTTCAAGGGCCTCAACGATGTACGAGGTCTTTGACCGCTTGGTCGTGCTCGCGAGCTGCTCGAGGCGCTTGGCGAGATCATCCGGCAGTCGAACGGTTTGACTGGCCACTTTACACCTCCGTAATTAATGTATGACAAGTATCACAGATTGTCAATTCGATACGATACGCGAACAATGCCGAGCTGGAGCTCGGCATTCGAAAAGAAATTATTTGAAATCAAAGAAGATATCTGTTATGTTACGGCGTCTGTTGCCGGCCAGCGGGGCCGGCTTCTGTATGGGTGGACGCAGTGTTCACCACGATTTGCGAAACGGGCGCGCCCCAGAAAGGCAGCGCTCAGGGAGAAAAGAGAGAGTATGTCGAAGAAATTGTTTGTTGGAAGTTTGAGTTGGGACACGAACGACGATGGCCTGCGCACCGCGTTCAGCACCTACGGCGAGGTCAGCGAGGCCGTCGTGATCAGCGATCGCGACACGGGTCGCTCGCGTGGTTTCGGCTTCGTCACCTTTGATGATGACGAGGCGGCGGACAAGGCTGTTGCGGCGCTTAACGGCACCGAGCTCGACGGTCGTACCATCCGCGTGGACGTGGCCCAGGCCAAGCAGCGGTCCGGTGGCGGCGGCGGTGGCGGCGGCGGCGGTGGCGGCTACGGCGGCGGCTGGTAGATCCCCTCACACAAACCCAAAACCCCTCCCCCGCGGAGGGGTTTTTTTATCCCCGGTTGTACCGTGCGATCTAACCCTTGACGACCCACCCCTTGCTCCGGAGCAGCTCGCGGATCCGGTCTCGGTGGTCGCCCTGGATCTCGACGTGGGTGTCGGCCGCCTTGCCACCGCTGCCGCAGCCTCGTTTGAGCTCACCGACAAGGTCCTTGAGAAATGCGCGGTTGCGGGGCAGACCTTCGACCACGGTCACTGTCTTGCCCTTGCGTCCCGCCTTCTCGATCCGGAGGCGGGCGGTGATCCGGTCGGGGACGGCCTGGTCGAGCTTCGTCGAGCAGCGGCAACTTGTTGATGGCCAGCCGCAGGTCGGGCACATCCTCCCCTTGTCGCTCGAGTACACGGTACGGCCTTTCCTGGAAACCATTTCAGAACTTTAGCCTATTGACTTGTATTTACACCTTATTTATGCCATACTCGATTTCCGGACACGCGGAAAGGGAGATTCTCATGGAAATCATCGCCGAACGCCAGGAAGCGCCGAGTTATCCGCATCCCCTGGAACTACTGCCAGAGGATCGGTCCGAGTGGCCCAACGATGCCGGAGAAGCCCGCCGACAGCTGCAGCGGGAGCTCGATCGATGGTGCCGGGAGCACGACTGCTCGATGGTCACCAACTCATGGGTGGCGGAAGAAGCAGTGCGGCAGGGGTGGTGATTTGGCGTACAGGGGCGGTGCAATGAAACTCTGAAAATTATCCACGTATATGTTAAAGTATACTTAAATTGGAGGTGCACCGTGGCGCAAATTAGCCTCTACCTCGAGGACGACACTGCACAAAAGCTGCGGTCGGTGGCTGAGTCGCACGGGGTGTCGGTCAGCAGCCTGGTTGCCGACCTCATCCGCAACAAAATCGCCCGCGAATGGCCGGAAAGCATTGTCCGGCTGGCCGGCGCGTGGAAGGACTTCCCTACCCTTGACGAGATCCGCCAGGAGCAGCCGGAGGATGTCCCTCGGGAGTCGCTGTGACCTTTGCTCTCGACACGAATACATTGGTTTATTTCTTCAAGGGTATCGGACGGGTTGGTGAACGTATGCTCAGCACACCACCTTCGGACATTGCCATCCCAGCGTTGGTTCTCTACGAGCTCGAGGTCGGCATCGCGAAATCGTCATCTTCCGGCAGGCGCCGGGCTGAGCTCGACAACGTCGCCGAGGCCGTGAACATCCTGTCATTCGGCAGGAAGGAGGCTCGAGCCGCCGCAGCGGTTCGTGCGGATCTCGAGCGGATTGGGAAACCCATTGGACCGCTGGACACCTTGATTGCCGGAACCGCTCTCGCCAACCATGCAACTCTTGTGACTCACAACACGAGCGAGTTCGGCCGAGTGCCGAACCTCGAGGTCGTCGATTGGTACTAACCTGCACTTCTCACCGATGTTGTTGTTGCGGAGGGCAAATGCCCAGCCGCGAAGCGGCGGCATATTCATAGCCTGGGGAGTGAGCCCCAGGACCAGACAGACCAAAAATACCCAGAGCCGCGAAGCGGCGGCAGACAAACGGGTCTGCCGCCGCTTCGCGGCTGGTTTGTATGCGGAATGTCCTTCCTGGGGCTCACGCCCCAGGTTATGTATCTGTCGCGCCTCCGGCGCTTGCCGAAAATTGAGTTTCCTCTCTGCCGCGGAAAGCAACTTTTGCGGGCGGGATGGCCGCACGGATTTGTGGTGCAGCTGCCTGTCACGGCGCAGCCGAAGGCGTAGCCGGATCCCGGCTGCACGTGCGGGCGGTGCGATGTCGCTCCCCCAGCTTCCGATCCACTCCCGCCCACTGCACGCGGGACGCGTGCGCTACAAAACCTCCGGTCAGCTTTGTAGCGCAGCCGTCCCGGCTGCTGGCTCCTACTCTGCCGGGTAGCGCTTGAGATCGTAGGGCTTGCCGTCACTGATGGCGGCTGCGTGCAGATCGGTGGCTACGGTGTCGATCACCTCTCGGAGCTCCAGCTTCTCCAGCCAGCGGTCTGGAATCACCTCGACCCCGTAGAGCGTGCCGAGGATCTGGCCGGTGATGGAACCCGTGGAGTCGGAGTCGCCCGTGTGGGTGACGGCAAGGCGTACGGCGGATTCGAAATCCGGTGCTACGAGGGCGCAGAACACGGCGATCGCGAGAGCCTGTTCGGCAATCCAACCGCCACCGAGGCACTCTACTTCCTCGGCGTTACCGACGCCGAGGGCCTCGAACGCGAGGGCGTGCTCGAGAGCCGACAGAGTCTCCTCATTGTCGGGGTAGCCCTCGAGCTCGGCCATCGCCCGCTCGACCGCGGGTTCGAGGTCGACGCCCACGACCAGCTCGTGGATGATCCGCGCCATACACCCGGAGGACAGCCATCCGGTGGGGTGGCCATGGGTCAGCGCCGCCACCTCGCAACCGCAGAGAAAGGGGTCGCCCGGCCAGGCGAGTCCCACCGGCGCCACGCGCATCACCCCGCCGCAGCCCTTGGAGTCATTGAGAGCATTCTCGAGGGTTCCGACTTTTCCACTTTCCAACGCCTCGATGCAGGTGCTGCCGGGCGCCCTCTCGTCGTTGAGCTCGGGCACACCACTCAGCCAACTGCTGAGCTTCTTCTTCTCACCGACGTCGAGCGGATACCGGCCCTGGGTCGTCAGCCAACGCCAGTGGGCGTCGAGAAACACCTCGATCGGTGGCACGTCGCCATGCTTGGCCCACGAGTTGAGCGAGCGGATCACCCCCTCGGCGACGAAGAGGGTCATCTGAGTGTCGTCCGTAAAGCTGCCGGCTGGAAATGGGCCGTCGACCAGATCCGCGGGTCCGTCGGGGCCGTAGGTCTGAACGATCTCTTCCAGCGGCATGAACTCGAGCGGTGCGCCGAGGGCGTCACCCACAGCACCGCCGAGTAGGCAGCCGCGGAAGCGGTCCAGGATAGTTGGCTTCGATGAGGCGCTCATTCAGAATCACTCATCTCAGGCCGTAGGTTGTCTGTCGCAACTGGAACATCCCGCTCACACGGTGTTCTCCCCGGCCCGTCCCGGCCTCGGCTCCGCCAAATCATCGACAGCCGATTCGCGGATGCCCGGCATCGAACGCTGCCCGATCAGAATCTGCATGGCGCGCCACTCGTCCTCGGACACGAGCACCGCATTACCCCTCATGCCGGTAATCAACACCGGGCCGAGACCGGAGCAGACCTGGTCCATGACGAACAGGAACTCGTTCTGGGCATCGTGATTCGAAACCTTCTGCATAATCGCCGCTAAACCTCATTCTACTCCCATGCGATCGCGGATGCTACGAAACCCGGTAAAAAAGAACGGGATAGAGCCTGCCGAGAATTTGCAATCAACGACGATCTTGATATCCTACGCCCGTCCGTGACCGGCCGCCGGGGCTGGTCTCTGTTTCGGCGGACGCATGGTCCGCTTGGTTGCGAGCCGGGCGCGCCCAAAACCGACAGCGCCCAGGGAGATGAGAAGAGATATGTCGAAGAAGTTGTTTGTTGGAAATCTGAGCTGGGATACGAACGACGACAGTCTGAACACGGCGTTCAGCCCCTTCGGTGAAATCACCGAGGCCACGGTCATCAGTGACCGCCACTCGGGTCGCTCCCGCGGGTTCGGATTTGTCACCTTCGTTGATGACGAGGCCGCCGACAAGGCCATCGCCGAGCTCAACGGCACCGAGCTCGACGGCCGCGAGATCAAGGTGGACGTCGCCCAGGCGCGCGATCGCTCCCGTGACGGTGATGGCGGAGGCGGTGGCGGTGGCGGCGGCGGCGACCGCTGGTAGCTTCCCTAAACGATCAACCCGAAACCCCTCCCCCGGCGGAGGGGTTTTTTTGGCCCAGATGCCGGATACCAGATGACAGAATCCTCCGTTGGGACGATCCGGCATCCGGTATCTGGTATCTGGTATCCGGGCGAGACCTGCGATAATCATCCCGGAGACAGTTGTGGCGCACCACACGGTGAAACAGGGCTATTTGGATCTGGTTGAGCGCATTAATCGATTCCCCCAGGGTGCGCCTCCATCCGAGCTGCTCTACCGGATCCTCGAGATGCTGTTCTCCGAGCGTGAGGCGGAGCTGGTGGCGGACCTGCCCGTCAGGCCCTTTACCGCAGACAGGGCGGCCAGGGTCTGGAAGATGCCGGTCGCCGAGGCGCGGGTGGTGCTCGACGAGCTCGCAAGCCGGGCGCTCCTCGTCGACATCGAATCCGACAGCGCCACCATCTACGTGCTGCCGCCGCCCATGGCCGGCTTCTTCGAGTTCTCGATGATGCGGATTCGCGGCGACGTGGACCAGAAGATGCTGGCTGAGCTCTTCCACCAGTACATCAATGTGGAAGAGGGTTTCGTAAAGGCTCTTTTCACCGTCGGCGAGACCCAGATCGGTCGGGTCTTCGTGTCAGAGCCCTCACTGCCGTTGGACAGCGGGCTTTACGTCCTCGACTACGAGCGAGCGAGCCATGTTGTCGAGAGCGCCAGCCACATCGGCGTCGGCGTCTGCTACTGCCGCCACAAGATGGAGCACCTGGGCCAGGCGTGCTCGGCGCCGATGAACATCTGCATGACCTTCAACAACACCGCCGCCTCGCTCACCCGGAACGGGTTCGCGCGCTCGGTGGACTCCGTCGAGTGTCTCGACCTCCTCGCTGAGGCTCGCGAGATGGGACTGGTTCAGTTCGGAGAGAACGTCCAGCGGCGGGTCAACTTCATCTGCAACTGCTGCGGCTGCTGCTGCGAGGCGATGATCGTGGCCCGTCGCTTCGGTCTCCTCCACCCGGTCCACACCACCAACTTTCTGCCCGAAAACGACCCATCGATCTGCACCGGCTGCGGAAAATGCGTGGCCGCGTGCCCGGTGGAAGCCATGACCCTGATCTCCGCCAACGATCCCGACAAACCCAAACGGAAGGTGGCAAAGCTCGACGAGGAGCTGTGCCTCGGCTGCGGGGTGTGCGTGCCGGCCTGTCCCGAGGACGGCATCCGGTTGACGCCCCGCGACGAGCGGGTCATCACCCCGGTCGACTCGGTCCGCCGGACGGTGATGATGGCGGTGGAGCGCGGAACGCTGCAGCATCTCGTGTTCGACAACCACGCGCTGGCCAGCCACCGTGCCCTGGCCGCGGTACTGGGCGCGATCCTGCAGCTGTCACCGGTCAAGCGGGCAATGGCCAGCGGCCAGCTCGGGTCGCGCTATCTCGAGAAGCTCATCGAGTGGAATGAGAAAGAGCCGCCCGCCGACCCGCCCAGTCATCAGTGATCAGTGATCGAGTTATCAGTGATCGAGTTATCAGTGATCGAGTTATCAGTCATCAGTTTTCGCTCTGCGGGGGACTGATCACTGATGACTGATGACTGATCACTCGTTCCCGGTCCGGCGGGTGGCTCAGTCGGCTTGAGGCCGAAGCCCGCCGGGTACCGCGCCCACATCGCGGCGACCTCGTCGGTTGGTGTCAGCGCTCTTTTCCACAGCAGCCACGCCACCAGTATGACGAAGAGGACCAGCGACAGCGCGCTGCCCTCGAGACCGAACTCGCCGCCGGTCAGATAGTCGGCGCCGGTCGGATTCATGACGAAGAGCTGGTCGGAAATCTTGATGCCGCTGACGTCAAAGCCCCACAGCCAGCTCTGGGCCAGGTTCCACGATATGTGGAAGCCGATCGGCAGCCACAAGCGGCGGGTTTGGAAGTAGAGAATTACCAGGATGACCGCGGCGAGGAAGATGTTGGTGATCCCGATGATCGTCACATCGGGGTTGTCGGCGTGGGCCCATGTGAAGGGGATGCAGAGCAGCAACCCGGCGATCCACAGCCGGCTGCCCTCGGCCAGGGACTGCAGCAGATAGCCACGGAACAGAAGCTCCTCAACTGTGGCAGCCAGGGTGAAGAGCACCAGAAACAAACCCAGCGCACCGAAACTGCCCCGCAGATCCGCCGACAGCGTCAGCGACACCGAGCCCGTGGCGACTAGAATGAGCACCAGAAACCCGGTCGCGACGACACCGCCGACCAGCCCGAGCGCCAGCTCCCGCAGCCAACCGCGGCTGAAACCGAGACCGAGAAGGGCCGGAGGCCGGCGGTCGAAGAACCTCAGCACCAGCAGCCCGGAAATGAGCAGGGCCAGGCTCCCGATCAACCAGATCAGGGAGTGGGTCCATGAAATAAAGTCCGATTCCGGTACGCCGGGGACGAGTATCTTGAGAGGCGTGCTGATGAGCTTGCCGACTATGAACGCGGCAATGATGTAGACCAGCATCCGCCAACCGGCGCGCCAGTTCTTGAAGCGGTTGAAGAAAATCCTCCAGATGAGGCCCGGTCGATCGGGAGACGTCGCATCCTCGATTTCATCGTGTTCAATATCGACGGCTTCGATTTCTTCCATAAGTCAACCACCTCTCGTCATCAGAATACGTCCAGGGCCGGCTCTGGTTCTCAAAAACCCTCGACCCTGGATCCGCGTTCGACCATAATCATCGGACTGGACGGTCGCGGACCGTCGGCAGATGGAGGGCATGCGATGAGAGAGATCACTCGTGATGACCGTGACCGCATCCGCGCACAGTTTCCGGCACTGGGCGCCGACACCGTTTTTCTTGAAAATGCCGGCGGCTCCCAGGTGCCGGCGGTGGTGGCCGAGGGCATTCGCGACTACATGCTGTCGAACTACGTCCAACTCGGAGCAGGCTACCCGCTTTCAGAACATTGCACCGAGCTTGTGGACGAGGCGCACGATTTCGTGCGGCTGCTGATGAACGGCGACGACGGCGAGGTGATCCTGGGTCCGTCGACCTCCGCCCTGCTGCAGATGCTGGCCGGCTGCTACTCGACTGCCCTGACGCCGGGGTCGGAGATCGTGGTCGCGCAGACCGGGCACGAGGCCAACGTCGGCCCGTGGAAAAAGATCGAGCGCTTCGGTTTCCCACTTCGCTGGTGGGAGATGGACCCTGCCACCTGCAGGTGCCCGCTGGAGCAGCTCGAGGGGCTGCTCAACGACCGCACCGCGCTCGTTGCCTTTCCCCACGTCTCCAACCTCCTCGGCGACATCGTCGATGTCCGCGCGATCACCGAGCTCGTCCACGCCGCCGGGGCGCGAGTGGTTGTGGACGGCGTCGCCTACGCCCCCCACCGCGCCATGGATGTCGCGGCATGGGACGTGGACTGGTACGCCTACTCCACCTACAAGGTTTACGGGCCGCACATGGCTGCGCTCTGGGGTCGTCGAGACGCCATCGCCGAGCTCACCGGGCCCAACCACTTCTTTGTCCCCGACGACGAGCTGCCCTACAAGTTCGAGGTCGGCGGCGCCAGCCACGAGGGTTGCGCCGGCCTTCTCGGACTCAGGGATTATCTGGCGTTTCTGGCCGATGTTTCCGCGGAGGCGAGCGTCGACCGTGCGGCAATCGAATTGGCCTTCGCCACGATGACCGCGTGCGAGCTGCCGCTGCAGGCGCGGCTGATCGACTACCTGCAATCTCGCGATGATGTGCGCATCATCGGGCCAAACCACTCCGACCCGTCCCGCGTCCCCACCATCAGCTTTGTGCACTCCTCGAAGAGCTCCGCCGAGATCACCGCGGTGGTCGACCGCTCGGGCATCGGCATCCGCCACGGCCACATGTACGCCTACCATCTGTGCGAGGCCCTGGGTCTCGACCCCGAGGACGGTGTGGTACGGGTGAGCCCGGTGCACTACAACACGATGGGCGAGGTCGAACGGCTGATCGAGGTGCTCGAAACCGCCATGGCGTGAGGCAAGGAGGATTTCGAATTTCGAATTTCGAATTTCGGATTTATCGGCGCGGGGGTCGTCCGAGTGGATCGAGGCCAGGTTGCCCGCGCTTGGGCGCGATGACCGAAGGTGCCTGGCATTCTCTCCTCGCCCCCGTGCTGAAGCCACCAGGGGGTTCTGTTCCTAAAATCCGAAATCCGAAATCCGAAATTCCCTAGTCTTTGACCTCGGCCTCCAGCTTCTCGATGCGTTTCACGAGGCGTTCTCGGGTCCGCTGGCGCAGGAATATCGTCTCCTTGATCTTCTCCGCCTCGTCGTCCTCGGACTCCTTGCCCTTGGCTTCCTTCGCCTTGGCCTCGAGCGCAGAAATCTCCTCGTCGAGGGCCTTTAGAAGCTTACGAAGATCCTCGGCCTTCTCCACCTGGTCGGCCTTGTCGAAGACCACGGTGTCGGGGCCAGCCGATCCCTTCGCCTTGGCCGCTGTCTTCCTCTTCACCTTTGGAATGAACTTCCCGGCATCGGTGACTTGACGCTGGTTCATGAAGTTCGGCGACACGATCTCGACTCCGTTTCGGTGCAGGATGTCGAGGACTGCGCGGTGAAGGACAGTCTTGCCCCCGAGAAATTTTTTGGTGTCTTCGAGACGACCCGAAACCTGATAGAGAACCGAGAAGTCGCCGAGTTCGAGAATGCGGATAAACGGCTCGAGGAGGCCGGCGGACTCGGCCGCTTCAAGGAGAAGCTTTTCGATCTCGTCGTGTGGCAGGTCATAACCGAGGGAGACCTTGGCGGAGATGAAGGTGCCGGACAGGCGGACGACGGTCACCGGCGTCGAGACGACAAAGAGATTCGGCAGGGTCACCAGATCGCTGCGCTCGTTCTGGATCTCGGTGTGAAAGAGCCCCTGCTCGGTGACCCGCCCGAGGAACTGGTCAATACGGATGAAGTCGCCGCGCTTGAAGTTGCTGATGATCCGCAGCATCAACCCCGCCATGGCGTTGGATGCGAGGGTCGTCGAGGAGAGGGCAATGGTGGCGGTGAGCGCGATCCCGAAGAGCGTGATGAGGTTGGCGCGCGTTGATTCCGGGAGGGGCGCCGACACGATGATCGCGAGCAGGAGCAGGGTGCTGAGGACGGCCAGTGTCAGCTGGCGCCTGAAGGTGTTCCTGCCCGGCACCGAGGCCGACCGTCGGGTCATGATCCGGTTGAGGAGCCATATCCCGCCACCGCCGATGAAGACCACCAGTGTCATTGGCAACAGCTCGAGAACCGCTTTGGTCAGCATTTCCACTATGTTCATTCGTTCCTCCGCAGCAATCCAGCCCACATTTGTCGCCAGCGATCATAGCCCAACCCGCCGTCCCGCTTCCTCCAGGTCGGCCGAACAACGGAGCAATATTGTCAATAAGTGGTGGCGGAACCGGAGGAGGCGCAACCTTCTCACCGGGTTCAGTACACTGTCCTCCGGAGAAATTCATGCCGGATGCGGTCCTCGCCATCGATCAGGGAACCACCGGGAGCACGGCGCTGGTGCTCGCGCGCGATGGCGCGGTGCTCAGCCGCGCCACCGAGGAGTTCACCCAGTTCTACCCCGAGCCGGGTTGGGTGGAGCACGACCCGGAGGAGATCTGGCGCGTGAGCCTCGATGTGATGGAGTCCGCACTCGAGCAAGCATCCCTGGCGGAGCATGAGCTCCGCGCAATCGGGATCACGAATCAGCGCGAGACGACACTGGTGTGGGACCGGAAGACCGGCAAACCCCTCCACCGGGCGATCGTCTGGCAGAGCCGGCAATCGGCCGAAATCTGCGAGGCACTGCGGGCGGACGGGCTCGAGGCGATGATCTCCGAGCACACCGGCCTCGTCATCGATCCGTACTTCTCGGCTTCGAAGATGCGGTGGATTCTCGACCGCTACCCCGACGCACGGCCGCGTGCCGAGGCCGGCGAGCTGGTTTTCGGAACCATCGACACCTGGCTTCTCTACAAGCTCACCGGGGGCGCGGTCCACGCGACCGAGCCCACCAACGCTTCGCGCACCCTGCTCTGGGACATCCGCGAGCAGCGCTGGGATCCGGAGCTGCTGGAGATCTTCGACGTCCCGGCGGCCATGCTGCCCGAGGTCCTGCCGAGCTCCGGCGTTTTCGGTACGACTGTTCCTTGCGGCGATATCCCCGGTGGGGTGCCGGTGGCGGGCATCGCCGGCGACCAGCAGGCGGCGCTCTATGGCCAGGGCTGCTGGCGGCCGGGGATGGTCAAGAACACCTACGGTACCGGCTGCTTCGTGATGCTCAACACCGGTTCCGAACTTCGCCGAAGCGACTGCGGGCTCCTCACAACGGTCTGCTGCGACGCCCACGGTCGCCCGGCCTATGCCCTCGAGGGGTCAGTCTTCACCACCGGGGCCGCAATCCAGTGGCTTCGCGACGAGATGGGTCTTATCGGCAGCGCGGTGGAAACGGAAAAGGTGGCCGCCCGGGTCGAGGACACCCAGGGGGTGTACGTGGTGCCCGCTTTTACTGGCCTCGGCGCACCCTACTGGGACATGCGTGCGCGCGGCGCCATCGTCGGACTGACCCGCGGCAGCGGTCGCGACCAAATCATCCGCGCCACCCTCGACAGCATCGCCTACCAGACCCGGGACGTGGTCGACGCCATGAACTGCGACGGCGGCGAGCCGCTGAGCGAGCTGCGCGCCGATGGTGGCGCGGCCGCCAACAACGCCCTCATGCAGTTCCAGGCCGACATCCTCGATCTGCCGGTCATCCGGCCGCAGCTCCTGGAAACGACCGCCGCCGGCGCCGCCTTCCTCGCCGGCCTCGGCGCAGGATTGTGGCGAAGCCCCAAAGAGATCGAGGGTATTTGGCGGGAGGACCGCCGCTTCGTGCCGAAGATGGACGCCGCCGAACGGGAACGCCGGTACGATGGCTGGCGGCGGGCGGTCGAGCGCGTGCGTGACGACCGCAGGGATCCGAGATCATGAGACACACCGAGGGATGGACCGAAGCCGCCGATGGAACCCGGCTCTACTGGCAACGGTACACGCCGGACGATCCGCCCCGGGCGGAGCTCCTCTTCGTACACGGTCTGGCCGAGCACTCGGGCCGGTACGGCCACGTGATGCGCCATTTCGCGGAAGAGGGATTCGACTGCTGGGCTCTCGATTATCGGAGTCACGGGAAGAGCCCCGGGCTGCGAGTGCATGTGGATCGCTTCGACGAATTCCTGCTCGACATCGCCGCCGCTTACCGGCTGGTCCGCGCGGAGCAGACCTGGCTGCCGCTGTATCTGGTCGGCCACTCGCAGGGCGGGCTGTTGGTCCTCCGCCACGTTCTCGCCCATCCAGACGGCATCAACGGCATTATCGTGTCCTCGCCCTTCCTCGGCGTGCATCCGAACGCCGCCCCGTCGGCGCCGCTGCACATGGTGGCCAATGTCATCTCGACCTTCAGCCCCAGGCTCATGTTTTCGAAGGTCGCGGAGCCGAGTTTCCTCAGCCGCGACCCACAGGTCGCCGAGGCGTATGTGAACGATCCGTTGGTCAGCGACACCGTGTCGGCGCGGTGGTTCACCGAGGTCCTACGGGCGCAGGCCGACACCCTGGCGCGGGCGAAGAACCTCGCAGTACCGGCGCTGGTGATGCAGTCGGGCGACGACCGTATCGCCGACCCGGCGGCAACCCGCGCCTGGGTCGAGGCCGCGCCTGCCGAGCTCGTCGACTACGTGGAGTGGGAGGGTTTCTACCACGAGATGTTCAACGAGCCCGAGAAGCAGCAAGTCTTCGAGAAGATGGAAGAGTGGCTGGAAGGGCACATTAGGAATTAGGAATTAGGAATGCCGGCCACCCATCCCGCAGATTTCGAATTTCGAATTTCGAATTTCGAATTTTCGGAAGCGCTCCGGGAAACGGCCCGCGTCCAACGGAGGTGCCTGGCATCCCGACATGACGTTGTCCTCAACGTCATGTCGGCGTGCCTGGCATCCTCTCGCGGCAGCGCATCGCCGGAGCACAAGCATGGACGAGGGCACGGAGACGGATACGGGTACGATCAATCGGCGTTGTCTGGGTCGGGGGCCGGCGGAACCGGATCGTATCCACCGGAGTGGAAGGGGTGGCACTTTCCGATTCTTTTGATCGCCATCCACACGCCGCGGAGGCCGTGGGTCTCGATCGCTTCCGCCGCGTACACGGAGCACGTCGGCTCGAAGCGGCATGCCGGCGGCAGGAACGGCGAGATGAACCGCTTATAAAGGCGGGCGGGGAGGGCAACATAATGCCAGATGCTTCTCACGGTCAGCTATTCTACCGTGACGTCAGAGGAGGACACCAATGAGCATCGAACGCACGATCATCGCCACCGAGGAAGCGCCCGGCGCCGTCGGACCCTACTCACAGGCCATCGCCGCCGACGGATTCGTCTTCACCGCCGGTCAGATTCCGATCAACCCCGCCTCGGGCGAGGTCGAGGCTGAGACCATCGAAGACCAGACCCGCCAGGTTCTCACCAACGTCGACGCCGTGCTGCGAGCCGCCGGCAGCGGTCTCGACCGGGTGGTGAAGATGACGGTCTTCATGACCGACCTGGCCGATTTCCAGGCCATGAATGGAGTGTACGCAGAGTTCTTCCCGTCCAACCCGCCGGCGCGCTCGGCGGTGCAGGTCGTCGCCCTGCCCCTGGGAGT
>Ga0164313_10003132_pt1 | contig 14770 bp, 10 predicted proteins | sample GuaBasSedimGuay4_FD_113735 | JGI IMG/M metagenome (GOLD analysis project Ga0164313, IMG submission 113735) | Subseafloor sediment microbial communities from Guaymas Basin, Gulf of California, Mexico - Guay4, Core 4569-4, 0-3 cm | ecosystem: Environmental > Aquatic > Marine > Hydrothermal vents... | reverse complement strand
AGATGGCAGATGGCAGATGGCAGATGGCAGATGGCAGATGGCAGATGACAGAGAACAGATGGCACTTCAAACGGTTCGAACGGTTCGAACGGTTCGAACGGTTCGAACGGGGGGTCATTGCTCAACATCATGCCTGTCAATGCGTGATTTGTGCTTTGACCGCTTTGGACAGGAAGTAGGCAGTAGGCAGTAGGCAGTAGGCAGTAGGCAGTAGGCAGTAGGCAGTAGGCAGTAGGCAGTAGGCAGTAGGGAATGTAACTATGTCAGGCAACTTGGCGAAGGATTTCCTCGGATGCAATGCCCACGGGGTCATTCCTTGCATTCGTGCATGCCAATGCAGGAATCAAGGTTTGACCCCTTCGACCCCTTCGACCGCTTCGACCGCTTTGACCCCTTCGACCGCCTCGGAATGGTCATTCGACTGCCCCATAGACAGTCTCAACCGCCGACAGCAAGTCCATTTCGAGAAATTCCCGACCGCTCCCGGGATCGGCGATCGGGCGACCGGTCTGACGAAAGACGGCCAGAATGGCATCCGGAAGAGTCGGCCCGAATCGCCTCCAGTCAAAGCCGGTCTTCTCGATGGCTTCGCGCAGGATCATCGAACCGGCGACCGCAAAGGCGTTCGAGGAAGATGTGGCCGCAGCGGTCACCAGGAGATCCGTGCCCGGACCACGATCAAGATACACTTTGTGTTCTCCCGGAACCGTTGACCCAATCCCGAAGCAACCGGGTTGACAGGCCGGCCAGGAAACGCCCTCGGCAAAGTCGTGATTACCGCAGGGAGCACTCACCCAGACATCGGCCGTTCGGAGCTCTGCCAATACGCCGTCGATCTCCGTCGGGATCGGTTCTGCATGGGATTCATCGTCAAGGGGCGAGAGATTGACCGCGGTGATATTCAGCCGACGATGGTTTTCCAACACCCACCGCAGGCCCGAAGCGATGGTCGTGGCTTCCTCCTGACCCCGGATGTGCACGACCGAGACGCAGCGCACGTGGGCCACGAAGTTATTGTAGGCAATCCCGCGGACACCGTCGAGATTCAGCGACGACGGGTAGCCGACTGAAGTTCCATGGTAGCCCGGAAGGACCGGCGTGGGGTCGTCATTTCCGTCAATGCTGTTGTGTGCCGCAATCACTTTGGGCCCCCAGGGCAGGTGGACTCGCCACGCCGGCGCATTCAGATCGCAGCCGTCATCAAGGATGGCCAGGCATTGACCGCGACCCCAGGTCAGGCGATCGCCGTACCTGCTCCAGGTATCCTGCACCCGAATCTGTCGAAAGCTGGCCGCGTTGTAAGGCACCGCTTCCGACGAAGCCGCGACATCCTGCGGATCGATGCCGGTTCGAAACCGCTCCCGGTCTGAGCTGGCAGAATCCATGGGAAAGAGCAATCAGCTCACCGTGGCCGCATTCTCCAACCGGGTCCGCCCTCCGTTCATCCGATCGTAGAAGGGATCTCCCGGCTCAATCGAATCTCGCACCACCGGCTCCCCGGTGAAGACCGACTTGTACAGGGCTGCAATGAAAGCGATCGTCTCCCGAGCACCCGGACCACTGGTCAAAGGGCGCCGGCCCGCTTCCATGTCATCCAGGATCGCCCCGATCTGAATGCCATGACTGACCGGCGCATCGTCCGGCCATCGATTCAAGGCGGTCACTCCTTCGGACTCCTCCTTCCCCGGCGCCGGTGTGATACGCCACTCATCCTTGGTGAAGCCGTAAAGGTGGTTCAGCTCCACCGTCGCCATCTGTAGATCCAGCCGCAGGTAGGACTCCTCCCGCGGGCATAGGGCGCTGTTGATGACCGACCCAAAAGCACCATTGCGGAAGCGCACCATGGCAAGCGATGTATCCTCAACTTCGATCTTCCGATCCAAGGTCCCCGCCATGGCGCTCACCTCGACCCACTCACCCATCAATTCGAGAAACTGATCCATGGCATGGATACCGTGCCCCATGGTGGGGCCGCCCAATTCCGACGCCCAGGTACCGCGCCAGGGAACCGCGTAGTATTCATGATCCCGATACCACAAGGTATGGCATACCCCGACCAGGATCCGGCCCAGGTCGCCCGAATCGATCACCGCCTTCACGTGGCGATGGGACGGAGCGTAACGCATCTGCAGAACCGACGCACAAAACCGGCCGGTCCGTTTTTCCGCATCCCGGATCCTATCGAGTTCGGCCAACGACGCGCAGAGCGGCTTCTCGCAAAAGACCCAGGCGCCGGCTTCCAGGCTGCGCACCGCCAGATCACAGTGAAACTGCGGGGGAGCCGCAATCTGCACCAAGTCCGGTTTTTCCTTCTCCAGCAACTCTCCGAAATCGCCGTAACAGCGCTCGATGCCGGATCTTTCACAGAACGCCCGCCCCTTCTGAAGATCAACGTCCATCGCTGCGACCAGTTCGAGTCGGTCCTCCTGGCTCCGGGCCGCTTTCACATGGGAGTCTGCGATTCCTCCAGTCCCGACCAGGACGCACTTCTTTTTTTGCATAACACTCTTTCCAGCAACGGGGTAACCGCACCCATTCGAATATTGGAGACCCCGGAGAGACAACCCGGAAAGACCCAATCCCGGCCTCCGAGTCAGCGAACACGTGCGATCGGGGGCCCGAAGACCGCACTCCGAGCCACGATCGAGGAGCGATGAGGCGCCAATCAGAGGCGCAAACACCGCCTTCTCCGCAATGCCGCGGGGTCACTCTGGAAGTGTTTGCCGTTCGTGCGGCCTCACCCGGATAAAGTGACCATCCGAAAAAAAGCGTCTTGAGTTTCAGGACCGTTCAACCCTCAATTTCCGACCCATGACCCAATCCCTCTCGCGCGCCTGCGTGCTGCCCCTTTTCGTTTTTGTCCTTGGTTTTGGTTTTGCGACCCATGCCAAGGGTAAGGTTTCGCTCAGCGCCACCCCGGTTTCCGTCGAAGAGGCTCAGGAAATAGCCGTCGCACCCCCAACCGCGTTGTTACCTGAACTCACCGATGCGGCCGCCGACCTGACGCCGTTGAGCCGGCTTGAACACAATGGCTCCCTCTGGTTGCTCGCAGACACCCCCGAGGGCAATCAGGCCTGGCTGAGTTACGATGAAGATGGCTGGCAGAGCCAATCGAGTCCTCCGGGCAAACTGAGCAATCTCCAACCGGGCGGCCAGGCCCACGTGCTCGCACTTGGGACGAATGACAGCGGCAACCCCTCGTTTTACACCTATCACACCATTACGAATACTTGGGCGGATCTCGGCCCCATCGCGATCGATGGGTCGGTGCAAAACGTGCGCAATGCCAGGGACGGTTTCATTATTACTTCCCGAGATGATTCAGGAACCGATATCAACACTCACAGTAGTGTTGCCCTCAATAAAAGATTACTGAAGCCCATAGATTGGTCGCTTATCGCCTTCTACCTCTGCTTCACCGCCGCCATCGGTTTCTACTATTATCGCAAGGACAAGCAGAGCACGGACAACGCCGACTTTTTTCTCGGCGGTCGCAATATCCCCTGGTGGGCAGCCGGCGTAAGCCTCTACGCCACCGGGACCAGTGCGATCAGCTATATCGCCACTCCGGCCTATTCGTTCGGGAAAGAATGGCTTCTTCTCGCAAACAACGTCGTTGGCATGGTCGGCACCATATTCGTGGCCATCTGGATTGTTCCCCTGATTCGCCGTCTGAGCCTGATGTCGGTTTACCACTATCTGGAGATGCGGTTTCACCCCCATATCCGGGTGTTGGCCTCAGGGCTGGCCATCGTACTGCAGCTCGGCGGGCGCATGAGTATCGTGCTTTATCTGCCTTCATTGGCCATGTCGGCCGTGACCGGCATCAATGTCACGCAGGCCATTCTCATCATGGGTGTCGTCACCATCCTGTACACCGCGCTGGGCGGAATGAAGGCCGTTATCTGGACCGATTTTATCCAGGTGGTGGTGATGCTGGGTGGTGCCTTTGTGGCCTTTGGCTATATCGTGATGCACGTCGACGGCGGTCTCTTCGGGATGTTCGATATCGCCAATGCGGACGGGAAGATGCGCACCTTCGACTGGGACTTTAACCTCACTCAAGCCACCGTCTGGGGCTTCCTGATGCTGAATATCCTCGGGGTCCTCGTTTATCCACAGGATCAGGTCATGATGCAGCGGGTCCTCTCCACGAAATCGGACAAAGCGGCTGGGCGCTCGGTCTGGACCCTCGCCGCGATCGTGGTGCCGGGCAACCTGGCTTTCTTCGGCATCGGCACCGCGCTTTACGTTTTCTACAAGCAGCACCCCGCCAACTTGCATCCGATGCTCAGCGTGGACTCCACTTTCCCGCAGTTCATTGCAGCCGAGTTACCGCCGGGTATCACCGGACTCATCATCGCCGGTATCTTCGCTGCATCCATGTCCACCCTGTCCAGTTGTATCAATAGTGTGGCCACTCTGGTTTCAGTCGATTTTTACGAGCGCTACGCAAAGAAGGCGACCCAAAAGAAAAGCATGGTCCTGGCGGAGTTCACCACCGTGATCGGCGGCTGCATCGGCATCGGCACCGCCCTGCTCCTGGCCCGGGCCAACATCCAGTCGGCCCTCGAAACGTCCTTCGCCCTCGGTGGTCTGCTGGGCGGCGGATTCGCCGGCTGTTACGCCCTCGGCATGTTCACGAAGCGAGCCAACTGGCAGGGTGCCATGATCGGCGTGGCTGCGAGTATCGCACTCGCGTTGACCGCATGGTTCTATGACGCCGTCCATCCGATTTTCTATCTCCTGATCGCCAATCTGACGACAATCGTCGTCGGATACATCGCCAGTCTTATGTTCCCGGCCCCATCACAATCGCTCCTCGGGCTGACGGTATACACCCCACGCAAGGATACTGTCGCGGTGGGAGCGAACTGATTGGGTATCCCTGCGTCGGGCAACTCATTCCTACGCCGAAAAGCCGGGATACCCCTTTATGAAGCCAACCATCATCCTTTCATCCGATCCCGATGCGCGGAAAGAACGACTTGAAGATATCCGGCGGGTGATCGTCTCCCGTCCCGGGCAGCACATCTGGAGCGAAATCCAAGCTGCTGCGCAGACGGAGCGAGACATCGATCCCTACCTCGCCGATTCAGTCTTCCCCGGTCGCGACACCTACAGCGCAGAACTCAGGGGAATCGACTACTCCCTGTGCCGGGCCGTCGGAAACCGGATCCTTCGGCATGCCCTGGTCTACCTCATCGATGGCGACCGAGCCTGGATTGATGCCGCCCTCCGCCAGGCATTCGTCCTCTTCGACGACGAGGCCTACCCGGCCTGGAATCACCAGGCGCTCATGGACCCACCGCTCCGCGAGGTCCATCTCCGCACCGGATTGCTGGCCAAGGATGTTGGGCTGATGCTGAACTGGCTTCGCCCCCACCTGACGCAATCGGAGATCGATACCCTCGTCGCCGGACTCGAGAAACGCGCCATCAGGCCGTTCCTCGATGTCATCCAGACGAATCCCTGGTGGATCGAGGTCAATAACAACTGGCTGACCTGCATCGTGGGCGGACTCGGGGTATGCGGCATGGCCCTGGATGGCCTGCATCCGGAAGCACAGGGACTGATCGACTTCGCCGACCCCCTCTTGGAACGGCACCTGGAGGATTTCGGCCCCGAGGGCGAATTCAACGAAGGCCTCGGCTACGCCGGGGCCATCGGCCTGGCCATCGACTACTACGCCGCACGCCTGGGCTGGAACGAGGGGCTTGGAAACCGTCTCGGGGAGTCGCCCTTCCCGGAAATGTCACGATGGTACATTCATATGACGGTACCGCCCGGTCACCTGCTTTCATTCGGCGACGGTCATATGGGCGCGCCACTCAAAGCCGACTGGATGGCGGCCGTCGCCGCCGCCGCCCGGGACCCGGTCCTGCAGGACTTCTACCTTCAACACCGTTCAATTCAGGCGGACCCCCTGCAGATTCTCTTTCTCGATCCGGATCTGGAACGATTTTCCCCTGACGGACACCTCCCGCTGGGACGAGCCTACCCGGGTCAGGGCGCCTGCATCGTCAGCCGGACCTCGTGGGATTGGGATCGGACGGCGTCGCTGGTCGGGAGCAAAGCCCGGAGGGAAGACAACCACGAGCACAACGATCCCGGCCAGGTCGTGATCGACGGCGAAGGGCACCGCCTGATCGTCGACTGGGGAACCCCGCCCACCACCTATCCGGCCGGTTTCTTCACCAAGGACCGGTTCCGTTACTTCGATACCCGGGCCTTCGGGCATAATGTCCTCGTCTTCGGCGGGCGGGATCTGAAGTCGTGCTATATCCTGCATCCCAAACACACCGAGGGAAAATTGCACGGGAAACGCGCCGGCCTGGCCCAGGGCCGCATCGTCAGCTCGGAATTCGATTCCGCATGGGGCGGTATCTGGAAACTTGATACGACAGAAGCCTGGGACGGCGTCCGGCAATGTGTGCGGACGGTCCTGCATGTTTTCCCCGGATTCGTGATCGTGCTCGACGAGGCCACCCTGGAAGAAACCGAGACCATCTCTCTGCGATGGAACACCGCCTTGAAACCGACCATGACCGGCCAGGACGGCTTTGCGCTGCAACTCGACCAGGTCGGACTTGCCGCGCGCGTGCTCAACCTGGGATCCGAGCCGACCATCTGCCGGACGGCAATACAGCAGTACCAAGCGCCCTGGAACATGGATCAATTCGGAGGGGTCCTGCCCGAACGCAATTGCCCCTACTTCGAGACACTTCTGGAGGGCGATCGCTGCCGCCTCCTCTCCCTCTTCGCCGTCCAACCAGGCAACCAGACCAGGGCCTGGTCAGAAAAAGACGGTGTCCACCTGGGCACGATCGGTGATCAACGCCTGGAGGTCATCGCCACAGTTACCGGGGTCTGTGTTCGATCACCTGACCACGATCGACACTGGGATATGGGATTCATCTGAGAGGGATTGTCTCTCGTCGAGGCACTGAGTTTTCCGAACTCGGGATCGATCACCAAAGCCAATGGACTCTGTCGCTGATCAAGTGAGGAGAACTCATTCGGCACATCGAAACACCGCCCCCCACCTGCTCGCCACTGGTAGGGCGTGACCGCCGGACGCGCCGCTCCACAGGACTGAGCAGGACGGTCGTTTAAACCTTGGACGGACGGCCCGGCGGTCCGTCCCTACCTTCCGTCCTTCCCCTCTTCCTCCTTCTTACTTCCCGTTCTTCCACTCGCTGACCCGATAGCCACTGCGCTTCGAGTCGAAGAGATCGGGATTGAGCTTCACTCCCAGGCCCGGACCCGTGGGAAGGGCCATGTATCCGTTACGGATGTCAGGCTGATTATCAATGAAGTCCTTGTAAACGGTCTGGATCTGGGCCCGGCACGTCTCCTGAAAACAACACCCCGGCACGGCGGCGTTGACATGGATGCCGGCCATGAGAGTCAGCGGTCCGGAACAATCGTGCATCGTCACCGGGACATTGAAGCCCTGGGCCAGGTGAGCCAGCCGAACCGTCTCCGAGATGCCCCCCGCCCAGGTGGGATCAATCATGACATAGTCCATCGCCCGCTTGTTCAGGGCTTCGAGAAAATCGGCTCGCGTGAGCAGCATCTCGCTGGCCGAAACAGGCACCGGGCACTTGGCCCGGAAATTCGCCAGCGTCTCGATACTGTCCATCTTGAGGATGTCCTCCACCCATAGGGGTTTGATCTCCGCGAGACCCTCGGCGATCCGGATGGCGGCCGGCAACATGAAGAAGCCGTGGCCGTCGACCATGATCTCGAGTTTGTAACCGACCTCTTCGCGTATCCGCCTCATGGGCACCAGTGCCTCTTCGACCGCTTCCATACCGATGCGCATCCCCCCGTGCTGGTGGGCGGCATAGTCGAAGGCCCAGGTCTTGAAGGCGGTGTAGCCCGATTCCAGGAGATCATGGGCGAGGTCCTCGGGATGATTGAAGAAGTTGTAGCAATCCTGCAGCGGACCCGGCTCTCCAATTCTGCCATAGCCCGGCCAAGTTTGGACGCCGTCTTTTCGCGCCCCGTAATTCGGATGCCCAAGACTGTTGTATACGGCCACGCAATCCCGGACCGGACCGCCGAGCAGGCGATAGATCGGCTGGTCCGTCACCTGTCCCAGGATATCCCAGAGCGCCAGGTCGATGGCCGAGATGGCCCGCAGTTCAGTCCCGCGCACCCCGAAATTAGCAGCGCGTTCGTAGAGAAACCGCCAATGGGATTCGATCGCGAGGGCGTCACCGCCGAGTAATCGCGCACCCATCCAATCGTGCAGCATCGAGGCGACGGCCCCGGGGGCGTAATAGGTCTCACCGTGCCCGATCAAACCGGTGTCGGTGTGGATCCGCACAAAGAGCAGGCTCGGGTAGATATGGTCGGGATTGACCGTTTCAATCTTGACGATCCGGTGCTCGCAGCCATCGAGCGGGACGGCCGGAAGGTAAGGCTTGGGGGAGTATTCAGGCATCGTTTGCGTGCCTACCGGCAGACCTCCATTATTGCAAGAACCACAAACCACACCCGGGTCAAAAACGCACCAGAAACTGGACGGTCACAACACCTTCGGTCAGGTCACCCACCGGAGGGATCAAGATCACCCTGCAATTCACCGGAAAGTCAAAAGTGGTCTCCAAGAATGGAAAAAGGTAGGGGTGAAGATACCACCCGCTCTTGTCCACAAGGTTATCCTCATGGATAAGGCCAACCTGGAGCCCGAAGTCGATCGGTCCAATGAGTCTGTTCTGGAGGGCCACCCCGAAGGCGTAACCCAGATCGTAAAACGAATCTCGATAGATATCCGCACTGAAAGTGAAGACCGCATTGTTCAGGACGCGACTTCCACTGGAGAGGCGACCCAAGTCATAGGAAAAGCCCAACCCGTAGTTCAATTCGTTCAGGTCATTGGAACTGCCCCCAATGTGAAAAGAAAGGCCATTCAAGTGGAGGACGAAACGCTCCCTGAACGGATCCTTGATCGGTTCATAATCAAAGCCATCCGCCCGTTTGATGCCCGGAAGAAGCAAGAGCAGACCGATCCATAAAACCACCCGTATGCCCGAATGATACCAAAAAAGGCGCCCTCGACAGCCTGCGTCGTTCTTTCGAATAACCTTCGTCATCCATCGCAGGGGGTCATTCCTTGCTATCGTGCATGCCAATGCAGGATGGCAGGGTTTAACCCCTGCTTTCGAATAACCTTCATCGTTCATCACAAGGTTTGACCTCTTTCGAATAGTTTTCGTCGTGCATCGCAGAAGGGGTAGCGCACGTCGCGAGAATCGCCCGACCAGAGCAAGCATCCGATGAACCGTCGAGGAAAAATCTGATCCGGGTTGCTCAGGACAGGGTCCGCTCAAACTGGTGTCGCCCGCCGCCGACCACTATCTCCTTTTCGGCAGCGGAACCTTCAGCTTCGGGAAGATCGATCACCGCCTCCGTGTTCGGCGGGACATCAAAGACAAAACGAATGCGTTCCCCATCCTTCTCCCAACGGGAGCGGATGGCCCCCCTGACCGAATTGTAGGTCGCCTCCGCCCAATCCAGGCCGCCTCCCGGTCGCGGGGCCAACCGGAAACGGGAAAATCCCGGATGCTCCTCGTCAGCTTGAATACCTGCAACCCAACGGTAAAGCCACACACCCATCGAACCGAGCGCAACGTGATTGAATGAGTTCATGCCGGGATTCTGAAAACCCACATCAGCTCTCCAGGCGTCCCATCGCTCCCATATGGTGGTGGCACCGTTGCGAGCCATGAACCGCAGTGAGGGGCAGTCCACGCTGTTGAACAGTTGGTAGGCCAGGTCCATTCGCCCCGCCCGGGCCAGGACTTCCGGCAGGTGGGCGGATCCCAGGATGCCGGTGTTCAGGTGACCCCCGTTTTCTGCCAAAAGCTGAATCAGGCGCTCTTGAAAAGCCGTTCGCTTCGCGCCGGAGACCCTCCCAAACCGCAGGGCCAGCACATAGGCCGTCTGCGTATCGGAGGTCAGTCGGTCACCATCTACAAACTCGCCGTCAAACGCCTTGACCACCCGTTCCGCCTGGTCCGCGTAGCGCCGAGCGTCTTCCGCCCGGCCCAACACCCGCGCCATTTTTTCCATCAGCCATGCGCATTCCACCCAGTAGAGAGTGGCGATCAATATCTTGTCGGTCTCAGAACCCAACGACACCCAATCCCCGTAGTTTCCGTTGAGGCGATGGCGGCGGATCCCGTCGGGATTGGCCTTTTCCATATAGCCCAGCCATCGCTCCATCGCCTCAAAATGCATCGCCATGGCTTCGACCTCTCCGTACATCTGATACAGGAGCCAGGGCAGGATGATGAAGGCATCACCCCAAGCCGGAGCAGCGTCGAGAAACGTCGAAATTCGGGGACCCACTTCCGGAATGCCTCCCTCGATCGACTGCCCGTCCGCCAGGTCGACCAGGAACTTCCGGAAAAACCCCACGCACTCCATGTTGTAGGTGGCCAAGGGGGCAAACAACTGGGCATCGCCCGTCCATCCCAGACGTTCATCCCGCTGCGGGCAATCGGTCGGCACGCACACATAATTTCCGCGCTGGCCCCAGACCGTGTTCCGCCAGACTTGGTTGAGCTCCGGATCCGAACATTCGAAGAGGCCGGTCAAGGGAAGATCGCTGTGCACCGCCCGAGCCGTGAAATCGTCCGGAGACGGGTCCGCCGCGAGACCTGTCACCTCAATGTAACGGAATCCGTTCAGGCTGAAGGATGACTCGCGGGCAATCACATCCGTATCATTGACCTGAATACTCCCTTCCTGGGTGGCATCCCTGAGATTCTCGGTGTAAAGCCCGCCCTCGTCATCCAGCACCTCGCCGTGCCGGAGCCGGATCGGCTTTCCGGGCGTGCCCCGAAGCTTCATCCGCACCCAACCGCTCATATTCTGTCCGAAGTCGACCAGCCATCCCTTCGGGCTTCTTCGGACTTCGGCCGCCGGTATCTCCAAGGTGGCTCGAAGCGGCGGGGTCGGCGACACCCTCAACTCTGCCCGATCGAGGTCCTCAAGGCTGACCGGCGACCATCCCCCGGCTTCGAAACCCACCCGATCCCAGCCCGGCATCTCGAGCCCGGCGTCATAGTCCTCACCCTGCATGAGGTCGGACGACACGATGGGACCGGCCGAGGCCACCCAGGTTCCATCGGTCACCGATCGCGAAATCACACCTTCATCACAGTCGACTTCCATCTGTCCGAGGAACCAGGGAAGCTTGCCATAATGAAAACGTTGGCCGAAAAAACCGATCGAACCGGCATACCAACCGCCGCTCAGGACGACGCCGATCGCATTTGGACCGACTTCGAGAAGATCCGTGATGTCAAACGCCTGGTAGTAGTTTCGCGCCTTATAGTCACTCCAATCAGGTGAAAGTGCATGATCCCCCACACGACGACCATTGATAAAAGCCTGATAAAGACCGCGGGCCGTCAGGTAAAAGCGTCCGCGCGTCGCCTTCGTTCGCAGGTTGAACTCGTGGCGCAGATAGACCGTCCACCCTTCCAATCCCCGGCCCGCCGGAGGCGGCAGGCCGATCCACTTCGCCCGCCAGTCCATGCGGTGAAGAAGCCCCATCTCAAAGGTGGCCAGATCGCTCCAACCCGAAACCTTGCCCTCTTCAGGCCAGACCCGCACCTGCCACCAGCACCGCTGACGCGATCGCAAGGCCTGCCCGGAATAAGCAATGAGATGGCTGCAATTTGACTCGATCCGGCCACTGTCCCAACAAATGACCTCCGTCTTCTTCCCAATCGAATCAGGATCACCGTAGACCTTGATCTGGAAGGCGATCTGACGTTCCCCGTCGCGAGCTGAATCAAATAGCCAACTCAACCTTGGCCGCTCCGACTCTATGCCTATCGGATCAGATGAATATTCACACCGAAGTTCTGTCGGATTCATGATACAGGGCGGGCAAATTGAAGGTGATCAGGCGGGTTTACCATTGAAAAAGCTTCGGGAAACCAACTAGTTACCTCCTGGATCTGTCACCGGCAAGACACTTACCTCTTACTTCTAACTTCCCACTTCTCACTTCTCACTTCCCACTTCTAACCTCCCTCCATGCCTGCCCATCTTGACGCCATCGACAACCGAACCGGATCGCCGGTCCGGTTGACCCACGAGAACGGGATCATCGTATCGCTCGAACCGATCGAGGCGGACCCATCTTTGCTGCCGCGCCTGCTGCCTCCATTACTCGACATCCAGGTCAACGGCTATGCCGGAGTCGATTTTCAAGGCGATTCCGCAGGTATTGAAGAATTGGAGACAGCGGCCCGCGGTCTGGCCGATGCGGCCTGCAGCCGGTTTCTGCTCACGGTGGTCACCGATCGCTTTGACCGGATGCTCAGCCGCATCGACCGATACCGCGCGGCCCGGACAGAATCCGAACTGCTTTCCAGGCGGATCGCCGGCTGGCATCTGGAAGGACCGTTCATGAGCCCTTTACCCGGGTTTGTCGGTGCTCACCCTGCGGAGTTCATGGAGCCCCCCTCTCCGGCCAGAATACGGGAGATCAAGGCCCATACCGGGGACGACCCCGTCCTCCTGACCATCGCGCCGGAATGGCCGGGGTCGCCCGACGCCATCCGCGAGGCGCGGACCTTGGGATTCCGCGTCTGGCTGGGCCACTCCGACGCATCCCCCGAACAACTGGCCGAAGCTGTCGCGGCCGGAGCGGAGGGATTCACCCACCTGAGCAACGGCTGTCCATCGGAACTGCACCGGCACGATAATATCGTATTCCGCGTCATGGATCAACCCGGTCTTCGGGCCAGCCTGATCCCCGATCGCATCCACATTTCCCCCCTGCTCTTTCGAATCCTGAATCGCGCCCTGGGGCCGGACCGCATCTGCTATACGACCGACTGCATGTCCGCGGCCGGATCCGGTCCGGGAACCTATAAGCTCGCACGTTTCACACTCGAAGTGGGTGAAGACGGCATCGTCCGGCAGCCCGGCGAGTCCAATTACGCCGGGTCGAGCCTCGCTCCCCTGGAGGGCGTCAAACGGGCGGCCCAAATGCTTGACCACCCCATCCACGAAGTCTGGCCGTTTTTTTCCGACCAACCCGCAAGATTCGTGGGCCTGCCCAGGGGACTCGAACCAAGAACACCCGCCGACTACTGCCTCCTCTTCACAGGCACCGAACCGCGAGTGGAAATCCACTTTGCCGGCGATCCGGATAGGACGGTGAGGCTCTGACCGGCGCGCAACCTATTTCAACCAGTATCCTGAGGGTAGGGAAGGACTGCCAGGCCGTCCTTCGAAGGAATAGGCCTTCGTCTTATCCAATCGAAACATGCGGCGCGTCCGGCGGCCACGCCCTACCCAAAACACACATGATTGGAAAAGAGGCAGGGGGGGATCCCGCTCAGCGCATGTGCCGCATGGTTCGATTCCGACTTATGGGCACCTTGTTTCCCAAATACTTGCTTCAATTCCCGACATCTTCTCTACTCGCATAACGGTATGAAGACCCTAGACGCGAAACTCAACGCCATCCACGCCGATCCCCACGGCTCCAACGAATTCATTATTGCCGATGCCAAGGACGCCGACATGGCCTTCGGGATCACCGCTCCGGGCCCTTATCAAAACGGCGCCTGTAAGCACGGTTACCACGAATCGGAGGGTTGCTTCAAGACGCTGGAAGACTACAGAAATCAGATCCGCAGCGTCGTCCGCCAGGAATTGGTCGACATCGTGCTGCTGTCCGCGTCCAACGTCGAGCAGCTGGCAATCAGAGAAGGAATCTTCGAGAACTCTCCCATCACCCCGGCGGCGCGAGCCAACGACACGACCGACATCTGGGTCGTCCGTGGTGGCAAATACCCGACGCATCATCCCTCGCGCTCATTCCGAACCGCGACCCTCGACCATATCAAATACGGACGGCTGGAAACCGACCACAACCAACCCTTCACAGGGGCCGATCTCGGGCTCTACTCCATCACCTTCACCAATGAGATCGAATGGGACTATCAGGCGCTCCAGGCATTCCACGACTTCCGGATCGAAGCTGAAGAGAAGCGATTCCGCTATTTCCTCGAAGTCTTCAACCCCAATGTAAATCCGGGTATATCCGACCGGAAGGTCTCCGCTTTCCTCAATGACCACATTATTCGCTGTCTGGCCGGTGTGACCGAAGCCGGCCGGCCGATCTTCCTCAAGATCCCCTATAACGGCCCCGGGCCACTCGAGGAATTGGTGGCCTACGATCCACAACTCATCGTCGGCATCCTGGGCGGCAGTTCCGGCACAACCCTCGATGCTTTCCAACTGATCCACGACGCCCGGAAGCACGGAGCCCGCGTTGCCCTCTTTGGCCGGAAAATCAACCTCTCTGAAGACCCACTCACCTTCATCTTCTACCTTCGACAGATCGTGGAGGAAACAATCACACCGAAAGACGCCGTCGAGGCCTACCACTCCGAATTAAGGAAACGAAACATCAAACCCCATCGCCCCCTGAATCGCGATCTTACCATGACCACGAATGCCGTGAGCTATCGATGATGGGAGATGGGTAATGGCAGATGGCACATCAAACGGCTCGAACGGGGGGTCATTGCTCAATATCATGCATGCCAATGCGTGATATGTGCTTTGACCCCTTAGAACAGACAGCAGGACAGATGACAGACGGCATCCGGCTCCTCGGTGATACGCCGAGACATGGAGAACAGATGGCACTTCAAACGGCTCGAACGGGGGGTCATTGCTCAATATCATGCATGCCAATGCGTGATATGTGCTTTGACCCCTT
>Ga0164313_10003131_pt1 | contig 14776 bp, 45 predicted proteins | sample GuaBasSedimGuay4_FD_113735 | JGI IMG/M metagenome (GOLD analysis project Ga0164313, IMG submission 113735) | Subseafloor sediment microbial communities from Guaymas Basin, Gulf of California, Mexico - Guay4, Core 4569-4, 0-3 cm | ecosystem: Environmental > Aquatic > Marine > Hydrothermal vents... | reverse complement strand
TACAGGCCGCTCATGGCTTGCCCTCTCCGTACTCGACGCTCACGTCGTCGAAATAGATGGCCGGTTCGACCCGGTACTGGACGCTGAACGTGAACGTCTGCTTTCCCCGGAGGATGCCCCACGCCATCCGTATCCGTTCCCGGAGGCCCATCGCCTTGCCGCTGAACGTCTGCTCGTAGGCTTGCCACCTCATAGGCGTCTCCATTCGAATTCCCACTCGTCGTCGACGGACGCTCGGGTCGCTACCAGTCTCCAGTCTCCGATCTCGTCAGGCAGCGTGGCTGCCGGGGAGGTCGGTTCGCATTCGATGTGCCACTGGTGTCCGGCCTGGTCTGTGAAGCGTTGCTCCTCGCGGATCGGGTTCTCGCAGTAGACGCAGGCCGGGCGGCGTAGCGGCATCTCGACCTTCACGGTGTATGGGTCCTCCTCGGTGGCGTTCGGTGCGCCGTTGCACATGGTGAAGTCGGCGCCGCCGTCGAAGGCTGCGCCGTGGTTGACGGCGACGACGTGCGGGTCGTAGCAGCCGTGTTCGCAGGGTTCGACTGGGACGAGGTAGCCGTCAAACTGGTTCATCTCAGGATCCCAGGACTGCTCCCATTCTTGGCGAGACGGATCGGGTTTGAACAGGGTTGGCAGGTCAGTCATCGGTGGCCTCCTCTGGTGGCTCGAGTGATTCGACGGTAGCCCACGGTGCGGCGTGCTGCACCTCGATCGACACTTCGCAGCCTCGCCAATACGACTCCCGGTTCTCCGGTAGCAGATACCAGAGCGCACGTTCCTGGGCGAGTTCGAGTCGCTTCATGGGCCAGCGGTGTGTCTTGCCGCTGCGAGCCTCGACGACGAGCCGGTAGTGGACGGCGGCTTTGATCGGGACGGCGTAGACGGAGAACTGTTCTCCGGGCTTCGGATCCCGGTCGAACGGTGCGAACGGTTCTCCGCCGACTGCCAGCCGGTAGATGAACGGGTCGATGTCGGTCACTGGTTCACCTTCCAGAGCAGATAGACGATGCTCGCTGCGACGATCGAGGCGAGCAGATACAGGGGCCAGTACTCGTGCGGGTGGCCGAAGAACTCGTCGACCCACGGATAGCCAGAGTTGATATCGATATGGGCGACCGTCATTTCTTGTGTCTCTCTTTCCAGATAGCCCACCAGGCGACGAGCGCCGGGCCGAGGATCGGCAGGTAGGGGAGGAGGTGATGCCACTCCGTCCACCACGGACCGTGCGCGATGATCACTCGGTGTCCTCCCGGCGTCTCGGCCGGGCCACTCCGCCTCGGTCGATGAACGTATCCACCTCGGGGAGCCACGACGCTGTCTCCGTGTCTCGGTCGATGGCACGGACCAGACCGGGGTCGACTCGGGTGACGTCGTACCAGCCGCACTCGGCGTAGCAGCCTCCGTCGGCCGGGTCGTGTGTCTGGTCGGGGCGGCACTGGTCGTGGGCTTCGGTGTACGAGTCCATGAGGCAGCACCACCAGCGGCGGAACGTCGGGTGCTGCTCAAGGAGCGCCCAGGCTTCTTGGGCTTGGCCGTCGTCGAAGTTCACGCCGTTGGCCAGCGTGTAGCGGTCCGGTTTCATCGGTTCTCCTCTTTGTGGATCGGGTGCCGGTCCGGGCGGTCGCAGACCTCGCACCAGCGGTCGAGGCGTCCGACGAACTCGTGCGGGCCTTTGGACACGGCAGAGCGGAGACTCGACATGGCGAGGACACGTTGACGTGTAGCGACCTGGACGATGAACAGCCATTCCTCTGGCAGGTCCGGGGTTCCGAACCTGTCGTCGGTGAGCGTCAACTCGTAGGCGAGCCGGGCGGCTTCGACGTCGTAGAGGCGCGGGTCGGGGCGGCAGGGTCGGCTGGTTGACTCGGGAGTACCTTTCTGGATAACGACCTCGCCGCGCGACCCGCCCACGCCATCTCTATCGACCGCCTGGCCCTCGAGTACGGGAAGCACTGTCGGGTGGGCTTGGTCCGTTTTGAACGGAGACAGACGGTCAATCCTTGCCATGATCCAATCGGCGAACGGCAGCAGCCACTCGACTATTGGGAGGACCTTCTTGCCGAGTTCGAGTTGTATCTCGTAGCGGAGCGTTTCGAGATACGCCAGATCGATTTCGAGTTGCGTGGGCTTCGGCGGCGTCACGCATACCACCTCTCGCGGTCCTTGTTCTTGTCGGCCCACTCGAGGAACGCTTCGGCCTCCCGACGGATCCCGGTGTTCGTCGACGTCAGATAGCAGTACGTCACGAACTGCCACAGCGCGTCGTCCTCCTCTATGTGGAGGGTTTCGTGGTCGCCGTTCTCCGTAGGGAACGGCAGGTGCTTCGACGGTTTCGGCGTGTCCACTTCTCAGTCCTGTCTCTCGAATCGTCCGACCTGCGTGTTCTCCGGCATCGGCTCCCGTTCCCGGTCGAGCGGGTTGGAGCATTCCCAGTCGCAGACACCGACCTCTTGGCACTCGGGGCAGAGCGCCGGGGCGTCGGCGACGATACGGATCTGGACGTAGTCGCCGTCGTGGTACTCGCCCTCGAGCGCCACCTCGAGCGTCAGGTCCGAGTCGTCGAGCATCTCCCATCCGAGCGCTTCCCACCAGTCGGCGAGCCAGCAGGAACCGTTCTCCGGGGAATCCGGGTTGTCCATGCGGACGCATCCGTCGGTAGGGCAGACGATGCGGGCGACGGGTTGGTTGCCGGGGAACGACAGCACCATGCGGTGCGCCTTGATGGGGAGGCATTCGCCGACCCGGTTCCCGGCCTCGTCGACGTAGTTCTGTGTCCTCATCGGTTCCTCCTCCGTAGCGTGTACCAGACCAGCCAGAGAGCGAATGCGGCGACGGCGGCGATCATGACGATCGTGAAGTAGTAGAGGACGTTCAGCCAGAGAATGGTATCCATCAGCGGCGCCTCCCTATCAGCCAGGCGAGCAGCCGGGCCAGGTATGTGATGCCGATGATCAGAGCGGTCGCTGCGGCGGCGGAGTACAGGACGGTCCTCATCGGCGGCGCTCCTTCTCGGCGGCGTGCAGCCGCTCGTACCAATCGAAGTTGAGCATCCACGCCAGGAGCCAGGCGGCGAGAGCGACGGCTTGGAGCGTATGAACAGCGGTGACGTTCATGGCACGATCCATCCCTCGATGCGAACGAACTGCTTGTCGTCGCTGATGCGGCCGGAGGCTTGGATGGCGTCCATGACGGAACCGATGAGGTTGTCGACGTCTCCCTGGATGCCCTTCGGGCGTTTCACCGGGGAGCAGGGGAGCCATTCGACTTCGACGCCTTCCGCTCCGAACGCACATCGGAGAAGCAGATCGTCGTCGGTGTAACCGGCACGCGTCGTGTAGGCGATCATCTGCCCTGCCATCGCCAACCAGTCCTTGTAGCGGGCCTCGTGGTAGGCGCGCTTCGAGCGCGGGTCGAAGCGGGGACGGGCCTTCGGAACGACCAGGCCGGGGATGACCAGGCCGGTCACGACTCCGCCTCGGGGACGTCGTCTTCGTCGATGACGATGAGCGGAACGGTGCCAGGCTCGGCGGCTTCCATGACGACCGTTTCCTCGTGATGGATTGCTGCCGGTTCCCGGTGGGAGAGTCCGTCCTCGGTCGACGAGTCGATATGGACGATCGGAGTTTCCTGCGTGTCGTAGTCGGAGAGCGGCGGGCCGGTCGGCGGTGTGAACTCCGGGATCTCAGTCCACGGACTCTGGTTGGAGTCGAAGTCCGGGTTGGAGATGTCACTCTCCGCTCCGAACACATGCGCCGGTTCGAATACGAATCCGTCGAGATGGTCGGGCGGGTCGATCGAGCGGAGCAGCCAGTGGAGACGTTCGACGATGCCGGTCGCCTCCCTCCGGTCCTCCTTCGTCGCTTCGGAGTAGGCGTCGATCCATCCGGCGGCGTCCTCCGTAGCGGTGAGCGCCGTTCTCAGATCGTTGACGGCGGCGAGCCGGGCGGCTTCGACGTGCGAGTTGAAGGCGGGCGTCGCTACTCGGCGGCGGTCCCGGCGTAGAAGGTCGGGCCTCATGGTTTCTCCTTGTTGGCAGGCGATTCGAAGAAGGCGTGGAATACCCACCAGCACCACACCAGGACTACGAGGAGGGTGAGCGTGGAGCGTTCTTGGACGTAGCGGACGCTGGCAGAGGTGAGGAGGCCGAGAGCGAGTATGAGGCGGAGGCGTCTCGGGACCTTGCCGATGCCGACGGCGATCGCAGCGGCGATGACAGCGACGAAGTAGATGGCGAACGTCACAGCAGCAACTTCGCTGCGGCGATACCGACTGCGACTCCGGCGGAGAAGATGAGAGCGGAGATGGCGTAGGCGGCGACGACCGGAGGCTCGTACTTGACCATCGGCCGGTCCCACTGTGGGTGGTCAGGCGGGCGGTGGCTCGGCGTCATGGGCTGCTCCTGGTGGCGTCAAGATTCACTATACACCTTGCGGCCGGTCGAGTCGAGAGGTGTGGCCGTCGAGTGCCCGGCGGGCGGCGAGCATGAAGTAGGGCTTCGGGTCCTTCGGCTTCGGCCCTCCGTAGAGTCGCTGCTGCATCTTCGCAGCGACCCGGCGGACGATGCGTGCCTCCTCCTCGAAGATCGGATCGTCCGAGAATCGGTGCAGGAGGCTGTCGAGCGCCCTCGCTGTTTCGGCGGCGGCCTCGTCGACCTGTTCCTCGGTCGTCATATCAGCGTCCCCTGGTTCACGTCGATGCCGAGGACGAGAGTCTCGACGCAGTTGCGGTGCGCCCACTCGCCGGTGTCCTCCCGCAGCGTGATCTTGTTCGCTCCTCCCTGCATCCGGGTTTGCTCCCATCCGGTGACCCGGCGGTAGTTCCCTGCCCGGTGGGACGGGTCGACCTCTTTTCCGCAGTAGCGGCACTCGACTCGGAGCGGCATGGTGGCCTCCTTGGTGGCTAGATGGTTTCGACTGTAGCGTCCGGGTTCACGGATCGGAACCTTTCAATGATGACGTCGCAGTACCTCGGGTCGATTTCGACGGCGAAGCAGACCCGGTCCGTGTTCTCGCAGGCGATAAGCGTCGACCCGGATCCGGCGAACGGGTCCAAGACGATGTCGCCGGGCTTCGACGAGTTGCGGAGAGCGAACTCGATGAGCGCGACGGGTTTCATCGTCGGGTGGAGTTTGTTGGCCATCGGCCGGTCGAAGTTCCAGACGTTGCCCTGGTTGCGGTCGCCGCACCACCAGTGCTTCTTGCCTTCCTGCCATCCGTACATGAGCGGTTCCCACTGCCAGTGGTAGTCGGAGCGGCCCATCACGAAGTGGTGCTTGACCCAGGCGATCGTCGACGAGTGGTGCATCGCTGCCTCCCGCCACGCGCTCTGTACGAGGATCTCCATCGTCGCCGCATAGAACATATAGACCGGGCCGTCGGTGTAGGTGCCGATGAAGCCGAGCGAGTCTCGGAGGAACTGGACGTACTCGGCGTCGCCCATGTCGTCGGATTCGATCTTCAGTTTGTCGGCGGTGCGTCCCTCGTAGTCGACGTTGTAGGGCGGGTCCGTGAACGTCATGTGAGCGGTCCTGGGAAGATGCTCGTAGACGTCGGCGGCGGTGGCGTCTCCGCAGACGAGGAGGTGGTCGCCGAGCCGAATCACGTCGCCGGGCTTCGTGGTGGGTTCGTCTGGCAGTTCGCCGACGGTGCCTTCCCGTCCGGACTTGTCGCCGGGGATCTGATCGAGTTTCTCCTGGTGCGCTATCTGCTCGAGCAGACCAAGCGTCTGGTCCGAGTCGGTGTCGATCGAAGCGAGCAGGTCCCGGAGAGCGTCCTTGTCCGTCGTTGCCATTGACGCCATCGGGTCGAGGGAGGCGAGTAGGAAGCGGACCTCGTTGTCGTCCAGGTCGAGGATCAGCGTCGGGACTTTGAAGTCCGGGTCGACCTCCTCGGCCCGAAGGTGACCGTCAACGAGGACGATGCCTTCGGGCCGTTCGACTGCAAGTACGACGTCGGCGAAGCCGATCTCGTTGAGTCCTGCTCGGAGCGCTCCCGCCTGCTCGGAGGAGTGGCGGCGCCAGTTCTCCTTGTTCGCGATCAGGTCCTTCGCCTTGACTCGACGTAGGGACTTGATTCGGTCACGGATCTCAACGCTCACTGGTGCCTCCAGGCTCTTGCCCGGCGGCGCCGGGGATGGTTACTTACCGCAACGAGGACACGCCGAGAGGCGGTCAACGTAGGAGAGAACATACTCGACGGTGCCGGGCCGGAACAGTCGGTTCTGGCCGGAGCCGGGATTCGGGTCGGCGATGTAGGCGGCCGGGATCGTTCCCGTCGAAACCCACACGTCGAGTTGCCGATAGGTGATGCCGGTGAGCGCCATGACGTCGTTGGACGTGAGCCAGCCTTCACGGGCTTCCGTCCTTTCGAGTGTCGCTTGTCGCATTCCATTCTCCTAACGCCTCGTCGATCGTCGCGACCGCTGCATCGATGCGGCCGGTGAGGTGCGGGGCGATCTCTTCTAGGAGAACACCTCCGGCGCCTTCCCACGCATCCGTGTCGGGATCGATCGTCGGTTCATACAGAGAGTCTATACGCATCGACGGGTCGCTGTCTAGTCCCTCTCGCGCCAAGTCGACGGCTCTGACGAACTCGGCGTTGTCGACGTGGCGGGACGTTCCGCACTCGTAATCGATGATGTAGCCGATCGTCTCCGTGATGGTTGCGATAGCGCAGACGCCGGTAGCGAGACACGTGGCGTGGCCGTCGGGGCATGGGTAGCGGTGCTGCGCCACGACCAACTGAGCATGGGCGGGGAGGATCGGGTCGAGCATCAGTAGATCTCGTGGTCTTCCCTGTCGGCGAGCGGCGCCGGTGGAATCACTCGTTGGGATCCTCGGCGGCGGTTTTCGAGTTCCGCTTCGGTCAGCATCCGGTGCTTGTCGAGCCGGGCCTCGGTTCCGCAGATCCTGCAGACGCCGAGGCGGTGCGTGTCGTCCTCGTCGACGATCGCGAAGCCGGGGTGGTTGCATTCCTCCGGGCCGGGGAGCGTCAGCACCTCGCCGGACGCTTCTCGGGCGGCGGTGATGACTTCGGAGATCGACGGCGGCCTCGAGCGGGCTTCGCCGAAGAACTCGAGGATGACCTTGTCGGCTGCGCTCCGGTCGACTCTCGTCACATCTTTCCAGAGTGCGTCGGCCTTCGCCCAGGACCTCGAGGGTCCCCATCGGGTTCGGACGTCCTCGCAGACGAGTTCCCATTCCGACGGTGTCATCCGATCGCCTCCCTCTTCTGGTCGTCGTCGTATTCGGCCTGCGCTGCTTCGACTCGTCGGTGCCGGTTCAGCGTCTCGCGGTCGGGGACGTTGATCGGTCCTCGGTTCATGAAGTGCCGCATCTCACCGATACGGACGGGGACGGTCATCGGAGCGGGTTGCAGGTCGTCGTACTTCATCGAGTAGGCGGCGACGAGCATGGGGTATTCCTCCGGCGTCACTTTGGCGTCCTTGAGGAGTTTCACTGCCCGGTTGAACTTCCCTCTTTCGGTGCCGTCCTCCGGGTTGCCGTGGACTGCGATGAAGGAGTCCCATACCGGGTCGGGTGGGCGTTGCGGCTTTGCCGCCAAACCTGGATCTGGTTCTGGTTCTAGTTGCTGGTTCTTATTAGGGACCACGTCGTGGTCCGGTACCGGACCGTCCGGCGTACCGGACCGGACGCCTGGCGTACCGGCCTGCGTGGCAAGCCGGTGTGTGGCGTGGTCCGGTTCCATCTCGAAGAGGCGTTGAGGACGGAGGCCAAAGATGGTGTACGAATGGCGCTGCTTGTGCCCGGTCGTCTCCGGGGATGCGGTGATCAGAATCCAGCCCTCGGCCTCGAGAGAATTCAGAGCGCCCATGACCTTCGTCCGGCTCATACCGAGGTCCTTAGCGACGCGGCGTTGCGATGGCCACGACCTCGACTCGCTGTTCGCTCGGGCCATCAACTCTGCGTAGACACGGACGGCGTAGGGATCGACGTTCTTGTCCCGGATCAGGTCGTGAGGTATCTGAGCGAACGGAACGCCAGCGGGGATTACCTTCCCCATGAGCGGCGGGGCTTGTAGGCAGGTGGCATGGTGGTATCCTTCCGATCGTCGTTCTTACTCGCTCGACACACTAGCAGCGGCCGGTCGAACCCATCCACGACCGGCCGCTTGCTAATGCTCATTCGAATCTCCGATGGGCGATCTGGTCGAGGCGTTCCACGTCTCCGTCCCTGATAGCGACGTCGATCTCGTGCGCCGTCGCTCCCGCCCACACACCAGCGGAGCGCTGCGTCGCCGGTATCAGGATGGCGTACTGCAAACATGCCGGGCGGACCTGGCAGCCTTCGCAGATAGCCTTAGCAGCCTTCTGGCGTCGGTTGCGGACTTCCCGGTCCTCGTGGCCGGGCGGTGGCAGGAACAGGTCACGGACCGACGGGTCCCGACACAAAGCGAAGTCCCGCCACTGGGGTATCACGACACCACTTCGCCTCGAGCGTGGCGTATGCGGGCGACGTGTTGGCGGAGGATCGCAGCGGCGGCCTGCTTCCTACCAGGCGTCGGCTGCGACGATGTGGTCAGGAGAACGTGGTGGTAGCACAGCCCGACCTCGTAGACGAGCGTTGGGCACTCGGGCCAGCGGCAGACACCTTCGATCGAGAGCAGCGGCATCGTGTCGAGGAGCGCAGACCAGGCATCCGGGTCGTAGGGTGCGCGGCCGTCGAACTGGTCGTGGTGGGGTATGCAGAGGAACAGGACGTTGCCGGGCGTATCGGCAGACTTGCGGCCGCCCATGCCGATGCCTTCGATGTGTGCCATGTGCGCTCCGGCGTAACCGCAGCCGGGCCATTCGCATTGGTAGCCAGCACGTTCGACGACGTACTCACGGAGTTTGGATCGTGCGCTGCTCACCGGACACCTCCCTCGGGCCAGTGCCTCGAGCCTCGGACTTCCCGGCGGCCTCCACGGAGCGCCTGCCGGGCGTCGAGGAGGAAGTCAGCGACGCTGACGAGGAGCGCCTCGTCGTCGCCTTCGAGAGACAAACCGATGCGGCGGACGTCCTCGCAGACCTCCCTGCTGAACGCGCGCTTGCGGATCCGGTTCATGGCTTCCTGCTGCTGCTGGTCGGTGCCCATCAGGATACGTTACCTTGCTGCTCGGAAAGGTAGGTGAGATGGCGGCGTGTGACCGCGGTCCGATTTCGGAAGATCAACTGGCGTCGACGCTGCGTCGTCCCTCCCCACACGCCTTCGCCTTGCTGCGGCAGCGTGAGCGCATACTCGCGGCACTCGAATCGGACGGTGCAGTCCTCGCAGTACCCGAGCGCCCTCTCCCGAGCCTCCTTCTTGTCTCGGAAGAAGATGTCCGGATCCGTCCCGGCGCAGGCTCCCCGGCGGTACCAGGAGGTCGCTTCGCTCATTGGGAGGCCTCGAGGAGTTCGCCGAGCATCTTGTGGATGTGCTTCGCCTGGTCCCGGTCGACGAAGAGGTTGAACCAGAGGTCGGTGCCGATCGTGAACGTGCCGGACTCTTCGAGCCGGGTGACGTTGACCTCCCGGCCCTGGATGGTGTGGACGTTGAGTTGGCAGAAGTCGCTCCACTCCCGGTACAGAGCGTGGGCCTCCGGGCCGTCGTCGTCGTAGTCCGCTCCGACCGTCATCTGGTGGTCCTGGCAGTCGTCCCGGTCCTCGTGCTTGATGCCGTGGTTGTTCATGCGACTCCCTTTCTCGTGAAGTACAGGTTGGAGGAAATGCTGCGGTGGAGTTCCTCGATCTCGCTGGTGGCGTCGAGCAGCGCTCCGTTCGCTGTCTCCTGGTTGTTGTGGGTCCGGCCTTCCCGGATGGCTTCGAGTTCGTCGAGGTAGTTCTGGATGGCTTTGAGTTGGTCGGTGGCTGTGCGGTGGGCGTTGCTACGCATGATGGTGGCTCCTATGCGTTCGTGGTCTTGGCGGCTTGCTCGGCGAGGAAGGCGAGCCAGTATGCGGCGTCCTTGCGGGTCGAGTGTGCGGTGGGGCGGCTGTCGCCGGGCCGGTAGGCGTTCCAGATGGTCCGCTCGGTGTGTCCTACGGAGTAGCGGAGGCCTCGGTCGTTGGCCATGACGTTCGTGCGCTGGCGCTTCTTCTCTATGGTCCCGAGCAGTTCGCCGTCGAGGTGGGCGTCGTACTTGCTGTCGCCGGTCTTGGTGTAGGTGGTGGTTGTCATGGTGGCTCCTTCGCCTGGGTGGCTTCTTGCTATGACCGAACAGTACCTCGCCCGTCCCTATACGTCAAGTCTATCTATCCAGGCGGGTTGGTGGGTCCCGTCCGCAACTCGTACCGGGATGCCAGGTCGGCGTCCCGGCGTAGCAAGGTCCGCATCGCAGCGACCGACGCGCCGTCCACAACGACCGAGTGCGCCACGCTCCCGTCCGCGCGGCGCACCCATTCCATCAGGATCGTCTTAGCCGTCGGTCGGTAGGACATCCTGCTCCGGTTCCTCGACGGTCGTACCGAGCCAGCCGGTCCCGGCAGCGACAACCATATCGACCTGGACCTGGTCCCGGAGCGGCTCCTTCACCTCGGAGAGGATGAGCGCCTCGGAGTAGGCAGCCTTCGCAGCGTCAGCGTCCCGGTCGGCTGCGACGAAGATGGCGTTCTTGGCCTCCTGCGTCCAGTCCGGCGTGGCCTCGGCCTCCGGCGTAGCGGCTGCCTCCTCGGCGGGCGTGTCGTCAACGTCGTGGCTGTCGACGCCGATCGTGCCGTCCGGTTCGAACCCTGCCTTCTCGAGTTCGCGGAGGATGGCGGGCGTCGTCTGGTCGTTCGGATACGCGCGCCCGTTCGAAACACGGATCGGTGCCCACACCTCCGGCAGCGAGTAGACGTTGCGGCCGACGCCAGCCTGCGCTGCGGCCCTCTTGAACGCTCCCGATACCAGACCCTTCACGCCAGTCTCGACCTTCTTCTGCTGGTCGTCGCCTCGGCCCATCGAGAACGTCGCCAGGTCGGATCGGACAACGCTCTGTCCTCCGTGGCGGATTGTCAGGTGGCACCACATCACCGGGTTGCCGTTGACGATGCCCTCTTCGAACGTGGCCTCCCATCCGAGCGGACCGACCCAGGCGTCGAGCGCTTCCCCGGCGACCCGAGCGTCGATGTATGAGATGAACCTGGCGCGGTCCCCGGAAGGCTTCGAGTCGACCCGCCAGCGGATCTGCTCGAGCGGGATCGGTGGGCAAGGACCGAGCGGTTCGATGGCGAGCCGCTGCCGGGTGACGCTGCCGACCGTGTCGATAGCGACGACGCCTTCCTCTGCTAGTGCGATGGTTTCTGGTGTGGTCATGGTGGCTCTCCTAGCCTCGGCGTGTCGTCACGTTACCTCTCGGCTGTGACACTTTCCTGTTTCGGGCGGCCTCGGTAGTAGACGTCTCCGTCGTCCATCTTGGCTGCGTATTTCGGTGCCCTCGGATTCGACAGCGGCATCGCCGTCACCGTCGGTTCGGCTTCGGTCTTGGTGTTGACGTAGAAGGTGCCCTCGAGCATGTCCTCGCTGAAACCGTGCTGCTCGGCGACGCCCCGGAGCGCCGTCACCCGGAACCCTCGCCGGGACAGAATGGCGAGTACCTCGTCGACGTTGAGATCCTTCTTCGCCCAGTCGTCGAACGAGTCGAGGAGCGCATTCTCGATCGGCTTGTTGTACCTGTACAGCGACTCGGCGTAGCGGACCGCTCCGCCCTCTCCGATGGCGTGGGCGACGTCGATACGGAGTTTCGCCCGGACCGCTGTAGCGGCCTGAACGAAGTGGTCGCACCAGCCGATGAACGTCAGCACCTCGAGCAGGTCGTCGGCGCCGAGTTCGACGTCGTTGTCCTCGCCGGGGTACAGGAGCCGTTGGTCGATGACGGCGTTGACCTCGTCCCGGACTGCGTTGCGTGGTTTCTTCTTCCTCGGCATCAGCCCTTCTCCTTCGACCCTGCGTCCGAGCGGTCGGCGGCGTCGGCGAGCGCTCCTGCTAGTCGCCGGGCGTAGGCGGCCGTCAATGCGAGCGGCGCCTCATCGGCGATGATCAGATAGACACCTCCAGTCTCTTCCGGCGTGACCCGGTGGGCGACGAATACGATGGGCGGTCTGGTCATACGGTCCTCCTGTGTATCGGATGCTCCACGGCTTCTCCGCAGACATGGCAGACGCCTCGCAGCGTCAGAAACGTGCCGTCGTATCGGTGCGGCGGCGGGTCGACTTGGACGACCGGATCCGGGCGGTGCAGGATCCAGGAAACGAGTGCGAACGATGCGGCGACGAAGAGGAGCGCTGCGACGGTAGCCATCAGACTTCTCCGATGCCTGGGATGAACGTCCCGGCGGGCGGGTCGGCCTGGTCGAGCAGGTCCCCGGCGACGGCGTCCCGAGCGATCTCGTACTCCCGGTCGAGCCGGTCCTGGTCCGTCCGGTCGTAGTCGCGGAGGCCGCAGCCTTCGCCTTCGTGGTTGCAGCGGTAGCGGGCCAGGAACTCTCCCCGGCCTGCTCTCGCCTGCGTGCAATACCATTCTTGGTGGGGCATGCGTTACCGTCCCTTCCTGCCGTAGAGCGCCATCTGCGCTGTGGTGCGTTGGATGTAAATGGAGCGCTCTGCGCCGTCGACCGGTACGAGCGTCGCTCGGGTGCGGCGGGCCTGCTGGTAGGCGTCCTCGAGGCGGTCGGCGATGTCGGCGGAGTCGATGCCGAACCAGGAATGGTCGGTTTCGGCGGCGGTGGAGATCAGGCGGTCGATCGTCAGCCTGGCCTGTAGGGCGTTGGTGGGGGTCGTCATGGTGGTGGCTCCTTCGGGTCGGTGGTTCTAGCGGCTGCTGTAGGTCTTGGCCTGGTCGACCTTGCCGTCGAGAAGGTCGGTGGCGTCGATGCCGTAGCCCTTCGCAACGTAGCGGTTGAGGTCGAGAAGCGTGCGGTACTGGTAGGCGCTGATGCCGCCGCCGTCGATCCAGCGTTGGACCCTGGCGGTCAGGCGTGCGTCTGCGTTAGCGAGGCGGGTTTCGGTGGCGGTCATGATGGCTCCTTTGCGTTTCTGGTCTCTAGCCCTGGCAGGCTGTGAAGTCTGCGTCGGCGTGTGCTTGCTCGGCTTGGCGGCGGGCCTCGGTGTACGTTCCGGTGAAGAAGTCCGTGTCGCCGTAGCAGTCGCTCGTGTAGGCGGTGCGTGTCGTTGAGCGCTGGAAGGCCCAGGCTCCGTATCCCCGAGGCGCCTTGCCGTGGCTGCGCTCGTAGGGTGCGGTGGTTGTGCTGGTGGTCATGGTGGCTCCCGGTGTGGTGGCTGTTTCGTTCACGACCGTAAGATACCTCGCCCCGGCGTATACGTCAAGTCCATCTAGCCGATTCCTGGGATTTCTTTTCAGTCGGGGAGTAGCAGAACCTGGGCGTCCCACACCGACACGACCGTCCTCCCGATGTAGTCGTAGTGGAGTTCGACCCGCTCGTAGACGTCCTCGCCGATGACCCACTCGATATCGATCTTCATAGCGGGGAAGCGCTCGAGGAAACGGTCGCTCAAGATGATGACCCGGTCCGGCGGACGGGTCGGCGCCGCCGCCGTCACGACAACGTCCCCATGCGGTAGTCGGCGAGGCGGTCCCGCGCCGAGTCGTTGGCGAGGACCGTCCACTCGTAGTCGGGGAAGTCTCCGCGCGCCTTCTCCCCTTCCATGAACCTGTGTGCCCGGACCGCAGCGTCCGGTCCGTCGAACGGCGTGGTCATCACGTCGAGCGTTTCGAGGTGGACCGTTACGACGACGGCTCGCTGCATCATCCGCCGTCCTCCTTGTCGGGGATCATGCGTGGGTCCGAAGCGAGCGCTACGACAGCGGCGAACGCTGCCCACACCAGAACGACCCACGGCATCTCGTTCGGCTTGTAGACGCCGGTCAGCGTTCCGAACGTGAACGCCAGCCCGGCGGCGGCGGCTGCGAACACGGCTGCCCGGAGCAGCATCTTTCTCCAACGGCTCATTGCTCTTCTCCTTGCTCGTAGATGGTGACGGTCTGGTCGGCCCATAGGCGGGCGACCTCGCCGCCGGTAGTAGTGATCTCGATCTGGTCCCTGCCGGAAGCGACCGGCGATGGGTAGACGGCAGACACCGTCGCTACGTAGAAGCGCTGCCCTCCGCCGGAGGCGTCGACGAGGATCTGCTCGCCGGGCTTGACCCGATAGGCGTAGTCGACCCTCACGATGCGACCCGGTAGCCGAGTGTCGCTTCGAGCCGGGCCTGGGCCTCGGCGAGCATCTCCTGCCAGAACTCTCGCTTCGCTCCGTCGTTCTCGGCGACCTTCTCGGCGAGGCGTTCGACCGCCTGGGTGCGCCGTTCGATCTTCGAGTAGCGGACTCCGGCGAGGCTTCTCGGTGCGGCGGTCATCGGCGGCCCTCCTTCTCCGCCATGTACTTCTCGTGGCCGTTGGCGTACATCATGCGGGCGACCGTTTCGAGGCTGGCCTTCCCGATGAATCCGCAGGTCTCGCAGTCGACCCGGTAGCCGTCGAGCGCTCCAGGCTCGGTAGCGGGCTGCGGGGTGATGGTGGTCTTATGCATGGTGGCTCCCTTTCAGGGTGGTGGCTAGAGGCCGCTCTCGACCCGGTTCATGGCGTGCTCGTTGCCGAGCATGGCGAGCGCTTCGATGAGTTTGTCGTTGGAGGCTTGGAGGGTTCCTACGTCGGCCCAGTCTGCGTTCTTGCAGTCGCCGGGGAGGAGGCTGTCGTCGTCGAGGCTGATCTCGGCGGCGATGGTTTCTAGCAGTTGGGTCTGCTGGCGGGCGGCGGATGCGTATGCGCTGGATGCGCCGGTGTTCGTGGTGGGCATGGTGGCT